>Ga0326511_10000686_pt1 | contig 29693 bp, 32 predicted proteins | sample 0_2496_0518_D_FD_203701 | JGI IMG/M metagenome (GOLD analysis project Ga0326511, IMG submission 203701) | Bovine rumen microbial communities from UC Davis, California, United States - 0_2496_0518 | ecosystem: Host-associated > Mammals > Digestive system > Stomach > Rumen | place: USA...
TGGAATCTTCCTGTATTTCTGTTGTAATTTTATTGGAATCTTCCTGTATTTCTGTTGTAATTTTATTGGAATCTTCCTGTATTTCTGTTGTAATTTTATTGGAATCTTCCTGTATTTCTGTTGTAATCGTATCGGATTCTACTGTAACTGTATCGGATTCTACTGTATCATTATAGTAATTCAATAGAGGTAGTTTCGGAATTAACTGTAACTTTATCGACTTTCTAGATTTTTTATCGGAAAAAAATTGGCATGTATCAGTAATGAACTTGGAATCAACTTGATTCAAAGTTGATAGTAAAGTGATTGGATGTTTATCTTCTATAGAATGTATAGATTTAAAAATATTTACTACTTCTATTAAATCAGCAGGAAGGTTTTTTGTAATTCGTTCTTTCTTGATAAGATAAGTGACTGCAAGACCGAAATTAAAATCACAAGAAACTACAAATTGTCTTAAACTATGATATAGTTTAGCTTGCTTTTTATTTAGAGCTTCCATTAATATTTTTTCTGAATTAAAAAAACTTAGAAATTTTTTTGATTTTTCGGTCATAACTTTCTCTCAAAACAAAAACTAATATAACACAAAAACCCCTATTTTTACAGTCTAAAACGGTATATTCTCATTATCTATTTGTTCAAAATTTACAGGAATATTTTGTTCTTCTTTAACTAAATTTGTAAAATTTATTATACTAACTTTTTCAGAAATTAATTTATAGTTAAGGAACCTACCCCCATTGGAAGTACTCTTAGGTTCAGAGTCTACCTTACCTTCTACTACTACCTTAGAATGATCTGGGAGGTCTTTAAGAGCCTTTGCAACACTACTAAAACCGATTAGATCAAACTCTTTACTATCAGAATCAAGAATAGAGAACATGACATACTCATTGCCGTTTCTAGATTGTCTAAATTCTTTTTTAATTACTTCACCTACTAAAACAAATATCATTATTTATCCTCCTTTTTCATTTGTTCTAATTCTGTCACTTTGATTTGTGCTATTTCAAACTTGGCTGGTATTTCTTTTAAAGAAAATCCTAAATGCTTTTCTATAAAGTCTTGACTGAATCCTTTTTTATAAAGATTTGCTATTCTTTTCCTTAGATCAAATATTCTAAGGGTATCATTGATACCATTACTAGTTACTTCATTTTTTATAGGTTGATTTGGTGCTGTATTTATAGGTTTATTTTGATTTGTTTGATGATTACCGTTAGCAATATTGCCGTCATCATCTTCATCTGAATCAATAGATAGTATAGCAGATAGAGCATAACGTCTAGCATAGGTAATAGCAGAACCATAATCCTGAGGTTTATTACTTAAGTTATAAATTCTTGTTTGCGAAAGAATATATTCACCGGATTCATGTAATAGAATAGTTTCAACTATATCGTCTTTAATAGGTTGTAGAATTGATATTCCTTCATTATTCAAAGGTTCTTTAACACATTGTAAAATTTCTGTATAATTTGCGTAATTAGATTTAAAATAAGGGTTCTTTGATTTTTTAATTGCTGTTTTAAAATTTTTTTGGGCTTTACAAAGTGCTGAACTTAGTTTTATAATACTTTCTGAATGTTCCATGCCAGGTTTCCTTTCTGATCGAAAAAGTGAAAACTGGCATATTTTTTTATCTCAAATTAAATCGAATCCCTCCCTCTCCGCTTTACCAGAAAAAGAACTCGATAAAATTTCAAAAATAAAAGCCAGTTTTCAAAGAGATAAATGTTTATTAAACTACAAAAACTAGCTTTATTTTATAGAATCTTTTTGTCTTTTTAAAGTTTTTTCTTACCAATTATTTTAACAAATTGAAAAGATTATTATTTAATGCTTGTAGTGTATTATTATAAGAATGTGCGTATGTTTTAATCGTTTCCTTTTCAGAATTACCTAGTAATTGACTAGCAACTATTATATTTCCACCTGAAAGGTTAAATATTCTCGAACAACCACCATGTCTAAGTATATGAGTACCTCTATAAGGTAGACCAGCACGTCTAAAGCTTGAATTATAAGCATATTTGATTAAATTATATTTAGGTATTTTTTTGTCTTCTATAAATAAAAATTTATCTTTATAATCTTCAATATAGTTTCTTAGATATACAAAAAGCTCGGGAAATATAGGAATAATTTTTATATCACCGTTTTTGAAACCATCTTGCAAATAAGTTTCTTCTTTAGCTGAATGTGTGTATACAACTGAACGTTCTATCTTAATATAAGACATATAAGGATTGTTATAATCCATATAAAAATCTTTATAATGTAAAGCTACAACTTCAGAAACTCTTAAAGCACAATAGTACTGAATCATCGCTAGTAATTCAAATTTTCTACCATAAAAAATAGCTAACTTTTGTAGAAACCATTTGAACTCTGATTCTCTCAATTCTTTTTTAATACTCTTTTTCCTCGGTTTTATATTGCAAAGTAGACAATGCTTTTTTCTTATGATATCTATTTTGTTTTTACCATCTTCTCTAAAGTCATTATAAAAATTAATTATATTCTTTAACAAAGTAAGTTCGTGTTCAAAAGAAACACGTTGTTTGTTCTTATTATTTATTTTCATTCTCATAATCCAATCTTCTATTATCTTAGAAGTTAGATCTTCTATTTCATAATTATCGAAAAAATGAAAATGACAATCATAAATTCTTTTATATAAAATAATTGTATTGTTCTTTAATATCGAACTTTTTACAGAAATAAAATTATTGAATACGTCTATAAATTGCATATTGTCCTCCTTTAATGCTTTAGATTTTGATTTTCTTCTATTACAAAAAAAGCGAAAAATAAACTATAAATATAGGGTTTTTTACTATTTTTTAATTTTTGTTTTTTATATTAGTATCTTATTTTTTTTCTTTTAGAAAATTTATTTTAGTTTTCGTTTTCAATTATTCCACTTTCATCTTCATCAACATTGCAAACAATAACCTTGTTAGCACTACTACTATGATATATAGAGATAAGTTTAGGATCAAATATAAGATGTGCTAGATCATCAAGATATCCTATAATAATAGGATCTTTTCGATCTGCCTTAGCTATTAGAATTGGAATTGCAGAGTTGTCTTTTATTTCTTCTAACCATTTATAAATTGAGATGTTCTTATATCTTTTACACTGAATAGCAAAAGGGGAAGTATTATCTAGATCTACACCTAAACACTCTTCCCCTTGATATTCAAGATGACGTTTAGAATGTGGAAAAAACTTCTTTAAAAAGTTTGATACCCACCTCTCAAAACCATGTCCTTTTTTTCTTTGATTTATCATTTAAGGAATTAATCCACTACATGTTTCTATTAATACTTCTTTAGTTTCATTTGAAATAAAATCTTTTTTACATTTTCCTTCTTGAGAGAATGAATTAATGTTTTCTGCTATAAAGTTTATTCCAAATTTACATCCAAGTCTACCAACAATAGATTGAGGCATGTCTTCTTTTTTAGAAGGACAAATCTTTTTAAAATAGTTGTAAAAAACTTCAGGTTTTTGACATTCATAAGATACAGCTACTTTATTTGAAACATATTTACAGAAATGTTCACATGGATCTTGTACAGTTTGGCAAGAACATAAAAATAAAAAAGGTAAAGCTAGTAACAATTTTTTCATGGAAAAATCTCCTATATAAAGGTTAAATAAAGACTCATCCTTAAGTCGTAAACTATCCTAGTTATTTTGGTTGTGTGGCTAATACTAGGATAAGTTACTACTATTCTATTTTTCAACTATGCTAGTCTTTTTTCTTAAAAGAAAAGTAAGCTACTAGTCCTCCAATGATTAGACCTATGATTACAAATATAGTTGCGAATTTAAAATTGTTATAAGGATCAGGATTTGGTTTAGGATTAGGTTGAGGTTCTATTTCGTCTTTGAAGTCTTTAACTTTAACATAAGCGACTGCATAAGGATGCCCTTTGACATTGTAGTAGTAGTAAGAATTTATTTTGTCGTCCCAGCTATTTTGAATTATATAAGCATTCTTAGTCCAACCAATTATTACTACAGCGTGATTATAAGAAGATGTTCGACAAGCTGCAACATTAGGATTTGTAGATAAACATGAAGAGTGAACAGCAACTGCAACAGCTCCATAAGTAATAACATATTTTTTAATATCATTTTCGCTTGGATATCCTGCACTATTTCCACCACCAACATAACCCCAAGTTTCAATCTTCAAATCGGGATTTAAAAAGTTACAAAGACGTGATCTTGTAGAGTAAGGTACATTAGAAAGCAATGCTCCGCCGTCCTCTGTATATATATTAAATTGAGAATCATACCAACCGCCACTACAACCATAGTTCGTACAATTTTTCATTCCTACATTAGGAGCTCTTAATTCTTTTTTTGCGAAGTTATCTATTAGTTCTTTATTTTTCTTAATGTATCCTCCAATATTTCTAGAATAATTAACTAATTCAGAATAAAAAATAGTGGTAGCACCAGCAAAAGCATAGCAACTACCACAATTTCCTTGATTCAAAGATTGTATATTATCACCGAATAGAATACCTCTAGGATCATACTCTTCAGGAATTTCAATATTTCTTAGAAGTTCAGATGTTTCTACTTTACCAAGTGCAACAGCTTTTTCATACCAATCTTTTGGTTCTACTAAACCAGCTTGATGTACATTCCCGTCACCATCAATAACTTCCTGAGAATATAAGTTGAAAGAAAATAAAAAACTAAGAATAAAAAAGTATAAAAATAATTTTTTCATATGTTCACCTCATAAGGTCTATTGTTTCTAAAAACTTCTAACTTTTCAAATATGCAAGGTTGATACTTTTATATAGATTTGATTGGCTGTTCATATGAGATTTTTAGATTACATTATAAAAAAATAAAAGGAGTAAAAAGAAATAACACCTATAGTGTTGGTGGTCTTTTTGCTGGAATTGGTGGTATCGAACTTGGGTTTAAACAAGCTGGATTTGATATTAAGTGGGCTAACGAAATAGACGTTCACGCTTGTAAAACTTATCAAAATAACTTTGATCATACCCTCATAAATAAGGATATTAGAAAGGTTGATTTCAAGAAACTTCCTAAAATAGACATATTAGTTGGTGGATTTCCTTGTCAAACATTTTCAATAGCAGGAAAAAAAGAAGGGTTTGGAGATAAAGACAGAGGTCAAATGTTTTTTGAAGTTATTAAAGCTATAAAAGTTTTAAAACCTAAAGTAATCTTTTTAGAAAATGTTAAAGGATTAGTTATACATGATAAAGGAAAAACATTAAAGACTATACTAGAAATTTTACAAAAAGAAAAATATTATGTTAAATATCAAGTTTTAAATACAAAAGATTATACTGATATTCCACAAAATAGAGAACGTGTCTTTTTTGTAGGTTTTAAAAATAAAAAACAATATGAAAAATTTGAATTTCCTAAAAAAGAAACTAAACACAAAAATTTTAGGGAGTTCTTAGAAAAAGATATAGATAGTAGATATATATTTACAGAAAATACTTGGCAAAATAAATTTGTTGCAGATGATGATAAATCTAATAATTTAATCTATCAGTACAGGTATGGTTCTTTAAGAAAAACGGAGCATGTACCTACTATTATGTGTGGCCACCCTAAAGCATTGTTTATTCTTGATAATAATAAATTAAGATATCTTACACCAAGAGAACTTTTAAATTATCAAGGGTTTCCTAAATCTTTTAAATTTCCTAAAGATCTATCAGATCAACAAAAATATAAACAAGTAGGTAATGCCGTGACAGTACCTTTAATTAAAAAAATAGCTTTACAAATAAAAAAAGCTTTAAAGGATAATAAATGAAAATAACTTACGAGTTCAATACTGATATAGAAGGCTGTGATCTTACAGAATTACATTGTATTCAACACGCTGAAGACTTAGCACATTGTGTTTACGAAATTCAGAATAAGATTAGAGGTTGGTATAAATATGATGATAGATCCTCAATACCAGTAGAAGAAATACAGGAAGAAATATATTCTATTATTAATGATCATGTAAACATGGAAAAACTAGGGTATTAGCGTATAATCTCATTTTCTAGGGTTTCTAACCTAGCGTATAATCCAATTTTAGATATTATTTCTGATAAACTCGTAAACTTTTCGCATAAAAGACCGAGTTATTTTATTTAGTTTATTTACGCTAAATCTATCAATACCTATATCATCTAAACACTCTTCTCTAGAATAGTATATATTCATAATATCATTTTTTACAATTCCTGTGATTTGTTTTTCCCAAATAAGAATCAACTCAAAAAAATGATTCATATTTTTTTGATAATTTGTTAAATCAGGTGTTGCAATGGCACGTTCCAAAGGAATGGACACAAATTCACCATCTTTTATATAATTAATCATAAAGATAGTAGGATCTTTAAAAGCGTCAAGTTCCATTGGATGATCACCTTTATAAGTTACCGTAAACACATATTGAATATCTTTATGTAATTCTACATTCTTTAGAGGATTTAACTTCTCCATATAGTTTTACTCCTTATTGAAGATTTCTTACATTTTTGACATTTTTCTTCAATAGAAAAGGATAGGGACGTTCTGTACCTACCCTTAGTATTAAAATAAGAAAAGAAGATTTTACTTGTATTTATAGTAGGATAGAAACCTGTGTTAAAACAAAAAAATAATACAACAATATCCAATATAAATTTAATAAAAACTCTATCCTACCTTACTTAATATAAAACAACCTAAATTTTTATTAAAGTTTTAAAAAATAAAGCCGACAAAAAGAAAAAATATAGGGGTTTTTTATTTATTTAATTTGGAGATTCTTATGAGAATTTTATTTTTTTATATCTTAATATTTATCTTATCAGCTTGTGGTAGTGATTCTAGTAATGATAATAATCCTAGTAGGACTCTAGCGGAAGACACTACAAATACAACTACAAATACTAACACTCCTAAAAAAGAATTTTCTTATGGAACATACCAATCTATATGTCTTTCCTTTGGAATGTATACTAGTATACCAGCTTATAATGATATGGGTATGATTCTACAAGAAGTTTTTGATAAAGAAAATAAAAAGCATACTCAACATGCTTTTGTTTATAATGATAGATCATGTACAACTAATTTGTTCAAACTATCTTCTTACGAATATTTTACAGATGATATTGAATATGATTCAAATAAAGATTTATATAAAGTAAAACTATTTTTTATTAAACAAACACATACAGCGGCTTCTACTAGTGTAGCTAATGGTTGGAATGAAAGTAATTATATGGGTATTAATACATGGGCTGATAGAGTAGAAATAGATACTACAGGAAAAAATGCTGATGGTAGTACATTTACTCCAGAATCTATAAGCTATAAAATAATGAAATTGTCAAATGGAGATACTCAACTAATCCAAAATGAAAATTCAAGTACATATCCAGAATCTTTAGATTATGGTTATGTTTTCTTCAAGCGTAATTATTAATATTATTTAACTACCACTTCTCCCAAAGTTCTCTAGGTTAGTATCTATTTGTCTTTCTACAGCTTCAGTAGTAGCAAGTCCTGTTACAGGATTAAATAACTCATAACTTAAATCATTTCTATTTGACTCTTTTGTAACTTCAGGAACCACAACCCTAGTGTTAATTTTATTTAATATATTATTATCAGGTCTCCATAATGGTATATTATTTTTCTTTTCTATATCTACTAATTTTTCTAGAAGTTCTCTTCTTACCCTTTGAGCAATTCCGTTATCAATTAACGCTCCTATTGTAGATCCATACACCTTACCGAGTGCTGGACTTTTCTTTATTCCTTCATGAATCCATTCACCCCAGTTAGCCCCTAGATTGACCCTTCTAGATCCGTTAGCACTGCTAGTACCCAGCAAATCGTATAAATTATCATTTTCTATAGCTCTAATATTTTTATCAGCGTCTTGCCCCATAAATTCAGAAAACTGTTTTAATAGTTTTCTAGTATTTTCATCTTTATTTTTTATCTTAGCTTGATCTTGAAGTTGACCTTTAAATAGAACTCTTTCTACCGCACTATCCTTAGCTGGTTTTAAATCTACAGGTATAACATTACCAAACAATGCATCAAGTTTAGATACCTGTTGTTTATCACCTATGGTTAAAAACTTATTTGCTTTCTGTAAAGTTTCAACCATATTATTAGTTCTAATGTCATTCAACATCTGAGCATAGTTAGTACTATTCTCTTTATCAAATTCTTCTAAACCTTTAACTAGTTTTTTATAGTCTGTATCTTTAGAAGTTTTGTTGACTATGATATTTACTAAATCTTTTTTAAATTCAGGAGAAGTTGCAGAAAGTCTTACACTATCTGATTTTTCAATCATAGGTATTAAATCAGTACCAGTTACTTCTTTAAATTCTGCTATAGCATCTCTAATCTGTTTATCATTCTTATGTTGTTTTAATCTCTTTAAAATAGTTGCATCATCACCATCTAGTTTTAATACCTTAGCTAATCTTTTAAATTGTTCTACTTTTTTACCTAATGGTTCAACTATTGCAGCATAGGCTTTATTCTTATTAATAAGAATATCTCTAGCACTATCTGCAACACTCATTAATTCCCTAGATGACAAAGGAATCCAAACACCTCTGTTATTTTTAGTAACTTCAGTTTCACTAATTTCATTCCAATATCTATTAATCTTTTTCTTTAAATCAACTTCAGAAATATTTGGTTCACCATTCTTTAATTCATCTAAGAATACTTTTAATCTCTTAGCGTTTGGATCATTAGCTTCAAATTTATTGTAAGCATTTTCTAATTTATCTACTAAAGGTTTTGTATCTATATCTTTTTTAGTAGATAATTCCTTCCAACCTTTACTAGATTCTTCACTCATTAGCTCTCTCTGTCCTTTTTGTAAAGCTAATGTAGTATCTACTAATTCTTCATCTAAGACTTGTCCTCTTTCTAAAGCTTTTTCTGTATCTTTTCTAAAAGCATCTGAAAAATCTATAGCTTCATTTTCTGCTTTTGCTTGAATTTCACCAGCTCTATTTCTAAGATTATCTTCAAACATTTCACCTGCAGCTTTTTCATTTTTTCTAGCTGCTTTTATTTCATCTGCTCTTTCAGCATATTTAGAAGCTACTTTTCCACCTTTTATCAATTTACTGAATCCAGCACCAGCTAAAGGAAAAGCTGCCCCGATTCCAGCCCCTGTAGCTATATCTTTACCAAGATTATTACCTTCAGAAAATGCGGCACTTTGTACAGCACCTTCAGCAGCATTACCTAGAATATTAGCTGCTGTTTTTACTGCAGCCTTTGCTCCAAGTCTACCAGCAATGTTAGCAGCAACACCACCACCACTAGGTATTAGTAAACCTGTAGTAGCACTCCCTAGTAAATCTGCTACAGGATGTTCTTCTCTAGCAGTTTTAAATTTTTCGTTTGATTCTTCTTTTAAGACGTCGTACTTATCACCAAAAGACATTTGTTCCCAAGCTTCAGGATCAACAAAATCAGGCTTACTATTAAATATAGCTTCTGTTACTCCAACTGCTTTAGGAGCTAAATTTAAAGGATTAACAGCACCTCTTAAGAAAGCTTCTGTAGCAGTAGTTTTATTAAATTGGTCATCACCCATATTTCTAAGTGATTCTATGTCTTTGTTTGTGTACTTTTCTGGCATACCATTTCCTCTAATCAAGTGTATCGAATATTTTAGGTTTATTCATCCATGCACGATATGCAGCTTTTGGATCATTGTTATATTTAGATAAAAGTTTATTTGTCTTATTAGGATCTTTACTTATTCTATCTAGTTTTTTAATATACTCAGAATCAACCTTCTTTTGTGCTTCTACAACTGAAGCATCTTCTGGTACATTATATCCCCAAATACCTAGCTTACCTCTTAATACATCTTTAGAATCTTTATCATTTAAGAATAAACTAGGATTTTCATTTATGAATGAAACGGCATCTTTACCTTCTTTGCCATATTTATTCTTTGCTATTTTTAAATTTAAATCATTAATACGAGCTGCACTTATTACTTCACTATCCCTAGTAGGTAAAATATCTTTAGGATTTAGATTAGATAATAAATTATTAATATCATTTTCTATCAGGGATTTTTCCTGTTCTTTTAATGCTTGTAGATCATTTATATTTTGTAGTGTTTCATTACCTTTATTTTGATAAGATTCTATTTGAGCATTTGTTAATTTTTCTCTATTCTTAACTTCTCTATCCTTCAAACCAAATTCTTTTTCAAATTGGCTATCTCTAACTTGATCTCGTTCTTTTTGATATTTATCTTTTTCCAAAGCTTCTCGTCTAGCTAATAGATCTTTATATTGATTGTATGCAGAGTCTCTTTGATCTTTATATCTAGATTGTGCATTTTGAAGACGAGTGTTTAGATCATTCCTTAAAGATTGTGCTACACCTGAAGCGTTCTCACCTCTTAATCCAGCTCCAAACACTTGTAAGAATCTACTAGCACGAGAACCTAAAGAATCATAATCATCTTTAATTTGATTTTCTTCTGTTTGTTGATTAGAAATAATATCTTCTAATGCTTTACTTTTTAGATTAATGTCATCATCTAAAGATATTTTATCTTTTTCTTCTAATTTATCCTTGAAATAATCCATTATTTATTCTCCTTTTTTTTATCGGAACTATCAGCGAAACTACTTAAAGAAGTTGTTAGAGTTCCTAACAATTGATTGTTTGTTTTTTGTTGTTCGCGAGCATCTGCTTTATTAGAATTCCATTGATTAGTCTTAAGACCTGCTATATCTGTTTGATTCTCCCAGTCATACCTATTAGCTTGTACATTTGAATCCTGTTGTTTGTTGTAGATATCAGTATTAGCCATGTTAACTTTATTTCTATTATCTACATTACCAGTATTTGAATTTGTCATCTGATTAACATTGTATTGCTTTATAGCATTAGCAGCAGCTGCACGTTGAGCTTGTTCATTGTAATCTTGAAATCTCATATTACTTGCTAGATTACCATAATTAGATAGAGCTTCTAAGGCACGTTGCTGAGCTTGACTCATTACATCCATGTCTTGATTATTCATTCTGTTAGCAGATGATTGAGCAGCTTGTAGACGTTGTGCTAACTCTAATCCTGAACCATAAACTCCTCGTTGCATAGCATCTTGAATAATAGCATCTTGTTGACCTTGAAGATTCCTGTTCTCATTAGAAATAATTTCCTGTAAAGCTTGTTGATCTATTGCATTAAGACCTTTTGCTTCTGATAAATTTATAAGTTCATTCAAAGCTTCATTTTGAGCGGCTAGTGTATTAGGATCTAAGTTAATGTTATCATATGCGTTCACTTCTTGAAGATAGGTATCATATAATAATGGATCTTTGTAGTATTCATAATTAGTTCTATAATCATCAGGACTATAACGTAAAGAACTAATAGCCTCATCTATTCTTTTGTTAGCGTTTTTAACTGCTTTGTTTGTTGAGTAGTTGTTGTAAAGTCCACCTAATATAGAACCCCCAGCTCCTATCAATAAAGCATCATCAATTCCTAGAACCATATTATAAACCTCCTAATTACACTCTTCTAATACAATGGACTATTTAACAAAATATTTGCTATTTGTTGAAGTCCGTCATTATAGTTAATATCACCTTGAATAGTTTGTTGAAGCAATTGTCTTGCTCTGAATCCTGCTTCAGTCCCAGCGTTTCTATCAGATAATAGATCAATAACGTTGTTTCTATCTCTCTCTTTTACTCTTTCTAGTTGGTTTTCATTTAAATTAGAAATGAGACCTCTTTGAAAATCAGTCGTTGATTTATTGAATAATAAATCAGACAAATCTGAAAGAACAGTATTAGCTCTTTGAATTTGAAGGTCAACGTTCCTTTGATTATCTGCTCCTCGACCATATCCTCCAAAATCAAAACTAGTATCGGTCCTACTACCATTTCCTCTTATTCCTGAACTTAATGCTTGGTCTCTAGCTTCTATTTCATCTAATTCATTTTGAAGTTGAAAAAAAGCTGAACCTTCTTGATAAGGATTGTTAGCAATTGAAATAGTAATAGGCGTATCATTATTAGATAGATTCATAGTTCTATTAATAGCTCCAACCCCTTGAACTCTATTATTATCTGCGACTGCTTTTTGAGAGTCATAAGAATTTCTAATAGCTTGTTCTTGTGCTTTCTTTGCAGCTTGTTTTGAATTCAACCAATTAGCTTGATTTTCAGTAGCTATTTTTTCTTGTTCTGCTCTTTGTTTATTTAGATCATTAGTAGAATTTTCTAGTAGATTCCATAAGTCGCCAAAAGTTTGTTTATAATTTGAGAGAGCATTCCTTCCTGTATTAGTAGCTCCCATTAAAAAAGAATTTAAAGTTTTTCCACCTTGACTAAGGTTTTTATCCATTAAAGATTGAAGATACACGTCATTATTCAAGTTGTCGCTAATTTCTTTAAATTGATCTGCTTGTTTCTTTAATCCAGAATATCCATAATCATCACCTGTGTTCTGATATTCATTAGGCTTTCCTGAATATCCTTGTTCAGTTTCTCTAGCTCGGTTCCAATCATTTTGAGATATAGAATTACTATCAGCATAGTAACTATTTGCTACTTTTTGTCCTTCTTGTGTATTCAAAGAATTAGTTTTAATAGCATTAGAATAATTATCTTTGCTTTCATTTAGTTTAGTTTCATACCCAGGTTGTTGTTGTGAATATGGATTCATTAAATTAGAAACATATTTCCCAGCTTTATTTTGATTAGCTTCTAAATAAGAATTCAAATTAACCCAGTTTCCTGAGCTATTAGAATTATTAGAGTTTGAACTGTTAGAACTATTAGAATTGTTTTCTACTTGTGAATTAACTTCACTACCTGAAGTAGAGTATATATTACCACCAACATTTTGTGGTTGTTGATTTTGATTATTCTGATCTTCATTTTGTTTTAAAAAATAAGCCATTTTTATTCTCCAATTACTAACAGTATGATCTTATATTTTTGATTACTATTCAAACTTGCAATATTGGAAATTGTTAATATGTTTTCATTCTGTGTAAAAGAAACAAAAGGAGATATACTAGACGTATCGGTTGTAATCACTCTTATAACAGAAACCCCAGCAACACGTCCTCTAACTGTAGTTTTGAGTTTTACTGGTTTTATGTCACCGTTTGTATCGGTTTCTACATTTATTGTAACAATTTGTATATTAAGATTTTGTGTTAGAGAGATGTTGCGATTCATAATGTTATATACTGAATCCATAAATGCATTGATCACCGTTAGCATTGGATCAATCCAATTTGGTGCATCTTGAAAATCTTCTCTATTAAGTCTTCTAATATCTGGTAACATCTAACTACCTCGTATCTCGTTCGCTTGCTACTGAGTACATTAATGATATTCCACTAACAGAAAATTGAGTTAAAGCTTGATTAGATGATAATGATAAATCTAACCAACGACATCTTGATTTTTCTAGAGGTATGTAAGATCTAATAGCTTGTCGTCCTCCAAGTTCACCACCCCAAGGTAGTTTACTCCAGCCTCCATAACCCCAAGCTCCCAATGAAGTTGCTATTATTTCTGTTTCTTCACTATCAGGACTACTATCAGAATAAACAGAAAAATATAATTTTCTAAAACTAGAGTCCAAAAACATAAATGTAATTTCTCTAAAGTGCTTAAAGAAACTTGGATTATTGCAAGTAATAGGAAACCATTCAATTAGTTTGTCTATTGGAGTATATATAACAGCACTATCTAATTGGTACTGATAATTGTTAGATAAAGTTAAATCATAAACTATATTGCTAGGATCATTTGGGTTTATAATTCTTTCAGTAATATTTTCTATAATAGAAGATAAAAATCCTTGTTTTATAGTGTAACCAACTTTAACTTTACTAGGTAAAGATGATAATGTAACTTGATTATTACTAACTCCTATAATAGTTACAGAATATTCTTCATCTGCATAATCCTCTAAAGTAAACGTCTTACGTTCTTTATATGTAATACCTTCTGAAGTACCAAAAAATAATTCCCCTTGTTTTTCTTCATTTGGTCGAACTATTCCACAATTAGCACTTAACGTCCAACGAACAAAAGTATTAGTATAAGAATTGTAAATATAAGCCTGAGTACACGTTGTATCATTTGGAGAACTTGGTACAAACAAAATATATTTTCTATCAGAACTATAAGCAATAGCAAAACTTAAAGTAGAAAAGTTCGCATATTCTGATAGTTCAAACAAATCAGTTTCTATAGGCATTGATATAATTGAAACCCCAGTTTCACTTATAGTTGTGATACCTTGATCAGCTACACAATATACCATGTTGTTAAATGCGACAGCTGTTTCTGGTGCTATTATGTTTGTAGTATTATCAAAAAGTTTACAGTTAAAAGAACTCGCACTCTCACCTGATATTCTATATATTCCATCTGTTTTTAAAACAAATAAAGAATCTCTTAGAGCTACAATTCTTTTTATTTCATAGTTAGCAGAACCCACGTCAATATAGTTTAACAAAGGTACAGCTTCAGGTTGTTGTGGTTTAGAAAAGTAAACTCTGTTTTTGTTTTCTTCACTAGTTACTCTAGCACTCAACATTACAGGAAAAAAAGCTCCTGCTTTATTTGTCATTATTGCTATTTCTTCTGAATTAAAAGTTTTAGCTTTTAAAGTAAATTTTCCAGGAATATCAGAATCGCTGCTAGAATAATATCCATAAACAGGACATCCAGGATCACTCCCACTAGGTACATAGTTATTTACGCAATTAATAAAATTCTTAACAGTAGCTTCTATATCTTCAGCTGGGGATCCTGTATCTACTAACTCAAATTGAGTATTAGGATCGGTTACTGTAGTTTTTGCTGTGAAAATTATATTGTACAAATTATTTCCAAAAGATATTTTAATCCAATCATTAGGATAAAGAGCTTTTGTTTGATCTATATTAGAATCTGTACCTAATAATGAAGTTGAATAACTCGCTAATGTTTTAGTATTAGCATAAAAAACACTGTTTTTATATATTTCAATATCCTTGCAAAAAGGAGGTTGATAATTAGCTTGTAGAATTCCTTCCTGAGTTTCGTTTGTGTATAGATAAGCCCCCATTAAGCTTTCAGGTGTTTTATCTACAAATTCAAAATATCCAGTAGTAAGCATACCCGCTGTTATATCAGATTCTAAAACGAGTTGTAACTCATCATCGGGTGTAACATCTATGTTGTTCAGTGGGTCATAATCAGTAGCTGCAGATCTATAAACTTGATAAAAATATTTTTCATCAATACCATCTGGTATTATTACTTTACCTTCTACATTAACAGATTCACCGCTATTATTTTGGAAGATCCTTCTATCAGAAGGTGTACCTAAAATTAAATTATTATTACTATCTTTATATCCATAAACAATTCTATATGCGACTTGTTTCTTATCAGGAATAGCTGTTCCACTTGATAGAGACGTAAAAGTTTCTATACTTAAAGCTTCAACAACTCCCGCAAGAAATGGAGTAGAAGTTAAAGAATCTATCTTCATTACTCCTTTTTCATCGCAAAAATAAAAGTTCTTATTAGCTTCTACATAATGAAACTTCTTAGTATCTACTGGTGATTTAACGTCGGTTGATAGGGTAGTATACGTCCCGCTACCATTATCAACTAACATTGAATCTTCAGTAAAAGATACAAGATTAGATCTATACGTTGCCATTGATTCTATAGAATCCGTGTTTTCATTATATACCTTAAAACCACGTCTAGATTTGGCAACGTTAGGTTGATCTATAACTATGTTATCGGCTTTCAATAATCCACCGTTAATTGTTTGATCATTCAAGTTATTTGTATTTGAATAGATACCGTTGAAACTTAAATTTAATACTTGCATTAGAACCCCCTAGTAAAATTAGGAAGTGCTTTTTTATAACTAGAATCAACCCTAGGGAATAGAGTCATTCTTACTTGTTTTTCCATTTCATAATAATCAGCTTTTGCGTTTTCTAGACCTTGTCGATCATTCATTGTTTCCATTATTTTTATTACAATCATTTGTTCAAATAGTGGAATTGTAGATACTGGTATTTGAGGTATTGGACTACAATTAGATTCCGCTACCCAATCGCCAACTTGAACTCCAGTAACATCTTCAACTTCTATAGTTAAAGAACCAATAGATAGTAAACTAGAATCATCAAATACAGTATCGAATCCAGCTTCTGCAGATATACAGCATAACTTAGTACCTACTGGATAATTTGGAAATTGATTCAATAAAAGTTGATTTGATTCAGAGTTCACAACTCTAACTTGTCCACATTGAGAAGTTGAAACTAAATAATTTGGTCTTCTGTAGTATGATAGTAATAGTTTGTTTGTAGTAGGTATTTGATCAAATTTATTTATTATGATCTCATTTCCACGAATATAGTAACCTAAACCATTATTAGTTTTCAACTCTTCAATTTGTAAATAAGGAATTCTTTTTTTAGAATCTTTGATATATAGATCTCTTATCTTTAACCCTATTGCTTCCTGTGGAATTTTAAATTTACCATCTAAAGATGAAACATCTAATTCAACTTCTTTTAAAAAGTAATCTGCTCTAAAACTCATTATCCAAGGTACTAACTTAGAAAATAATTGATTGTTAGCAAGTTTTATAAACTTCTCATTGGAAAATAAGTTTTGAGAACTTGGAGTTGAACTAATCAACTTTATGTTATCAATAAGAGTATCTATTGTGTAATCTATTATCATCCAAATAACCCTTTATTTATAGGCTAAAATTAATAGTTTATTAGAATCCTTTTTTTAATAGAGATAATAATTTTTTTTCTTTTCTTGATAGATCATCATCATCTTCGCTTTCTTCCATGTCTTCATAAGCTTCTTTATGATCTTGGAATTTTTCGTCGTATGGATGATCATTGTCAACATCATCAAAATTGTCTTTATAAATATCTTCAAAATGATGTATATCATCAGATAAATTTTCTTTATTGTCTTCTTTATCTTCATAATCTTCTTTATCTTCTTTCTTCTTTCCAAAAGGTATTACATAAGATTTTTCAGAAACTGAAACCTTTCCTTTCATATCTTCAGGTAGACCAAAAACTTTAACTAATTTATCTTTACTTCTTTTTCCTAACATTGATAATAATTCATCAATTACTTCACCTTTTGCTTCTTTATCTAGATCAAACATGATTACCTCTCTTAGTCTTTAAATATTTTGTTAATTGAATCAAAAACATTTTTAATTCTGTTTAAGTTTTCTTCTAAAGATTTATTCTTGTCATAGCTCGCATTATACAAAGCTTCTTCTACGTCTTTAAGGTTAGATTTTGCTTTTGCAACTATTAATAGAAATGTTGCTCTTAAAACTTTAATCAAACTTTTATCTTCAGCTTTTAAATAAACATACAAATCTGTAATTGAATTGTATATTGCAGATTTGAAAAGAATTTCATCTAAACTAAATTTTTTACCCTTGTATTCTATGTAAGAAGATTTTTCTTCTAATTGTTTTGCTTCAAATTCAAAAGAACTTTTATTTATAGAATCTATTTCATTTTTGTATTCTTTAGTTGCTTGGATTTCAGCGAACTTTTCTTTAGTATATAGGATTCCATTATACCAATAAGGCTCATAATCAATAAGAGTAGGCTCGTAGTCAAAAATAACTCTACCTGAATCAACATCCTCTTTTCTTGCAAATTCTAAAATAATTCCGTCTTCTATTTTTGCATAAAACATTTTCTACTCCTATATTAAGATAATGCATCTGTTTTTGGAGCTACTAAATAGCCGTAACACGTAACTGCATAATATACATTCACTGTAGCTGACGTATTATAAATTGTAGTATATGCATAAGCATTTAACTTAGATTTTGCTATACTTCCGATTACTCTATTGCTTATTGGATGTTGAGAGTTAAAATACGTAGTTACACCTTCTACAGTATAAGTTCCTCCAGCTCCTCGTGGAAACTCCTTAGCTAGGGATATCCCTAATAAATCTCCGTAACCTTTGAATCTACCATTGCCGTCACTGAACGCTATAATCGATGTCCAGGGCTCTGTACCTACTGTACCAGTATTGGCAAACACCATATTCATAGATAAATCCCAAGTTCCTGCTCCTATACTGAATAATGTAGAACTAGAACTTGGAACTCTAGTGTTCTGAGTAGCTGAAATAGTTGTATCGTAGGAACCTTCTACAATAATAGGAACGCGAAGTTTATAACTGAATAACCAATCGGTTGATGTTGAAGGTGTATCAGATAAAGCAGTGAATATATAGGTGAAACCGTAATTATATTGATAAGAAATATTCGAACTATCGGAAGCTACAAATTGAATGTACCCAGTAGATACTGAATTAAGTTTTGTAAAATCAAAAATAAAAGTTTCACCTGCTTTTATTCCAGTACTTGGAAGTTTAATATTATAATTACTTGCTGAATCATATGTAATTATCTGATATCTATTGTCACTAGCAAGCATGGTTACATTATTTGACCCATCTATTGTACGCCCTTGTGGTGTAGTACCTACATATGCAACGTCATTAATCTCAATTATATTAGAATTAATCCATTGAGAATTAGCATAGTCATATAATAGAACGTCATTATTAGCTGGCGTTGTTATAGTTGTATCCGTTAATTTAGCAACCGTTGTTAAATGAGGGTTTGCAGTATTTCCAATATGATTAACTAATATTGGGGAATTAATCCATTTTTGGTTTACATCATCATAAACAATAACATCATTTTCTGCTACTGTATTACTATCAATATCAGTATTAGATAAATTATCTAAACTGTTTTCTTGGTTAACCCACTTAGAGCTATTACTATCATAAATCAAAGTGTCTTTATCAGCTGCACTTGTTATAGTAGTATCATCTAAATTAGATACCGTTGTACTATGAGGGTTAGAAGTATTAGATGTATGAGAAGTTAAGTTAGTATCAACTGTAGTAAGTTTATCAGAATTTTCCCACTTAGTTGTAACTGAATCATAAACTAAAGTATCACCATTAGCTGGAGTAGTTATATCAGTGTCTGTTAATCCAGTTAAACTCGCACTCGCACTCGCTTGGTTAGTCCAATTAACTCCATCATAAGTAAGAACTTGACCTGCAGCTGGAGTAGTAACAGAAACACCATCAAGATTGTTTACTGAATTTGCAATATTTTTCCATTTAGAACTATTAGAATCATAAGCTAAAATATTTTTATCTTGTACTGAAGTAATAGTTACATCATCTAAGTTAGCTATCTTAGTATCATGTGGGTTATTAGTATCCGCTTTATGATTTTCGATATTTGTGTTTAAGGCAGTTGTACCATAGTCCAATGTTAGTTTAGATTCAACAATTCCCGCTGAATCATCAACGTCACTATTAACTATTAGATCACCTGTAAGAACTTGTGATTTAGTAACTGAATGTGGATTGTTAGTATCTGCTTTATGGTTTTCAATGTTATCATATAATGATTGTGTAGAATGATCTAAAGATAATTTTGATTCTACAATACCTGCACTATCTGCAACGTCTGCATTAACAATCTCACCACTTCTTATAACTTGAACTCCATTAACTAACATCTCACCATCAACGTCAAAGCTAATAGTGTTACCATTAATTACAAAGTTGTCAGAGTTATCAAAAGAAATGGAATTATCACCGTCATTATTTCCATTTTTCCAAGCTACCAATTCACCATTACATAGTCGAAAAACTCCGCTTAATGCAGGATTATTAGAATTGCTTTCCACAAACAATACTCTTAATCCGTTAGTGTTACCAAAGTTTATGTCATTATATAATGTGAAGTTGTTTACAGCTGTAGGATCATTCAAATCTTTAACAGGTTGTAATGTTGTTGCAGCAAGAGCTTGCATAGCAGTAGTAGCAGCATCACCCCATTCAGTATCTCCAACCTGTGGATAATCATAGTTCTGACCGTTAATTACTATAGTTATCATACCAACCCTTTTTTATAAATGCTAGACCCCCGAAGGAGCCTAGCCAAAAAAAACATTAAAGGAGTAAAATGAAAAAAATCAAATTAAGAAATTTTTGCGTATGTACATTTTGCAGGATGTGCTGTGAATATTGATTGAGATGAAAAACATCTTAATTCAAATCCAGCTTGATTTTCTAATTGTCTAAAGAATTTTCCTTCCATTCCATCTAATGTAAAGGTTACATCACTAGCACCAGTTCTTACTAATCGTTTAAGAGGTAGAATAAATACGTCTGCTTCTTTTACGAATAAGTGTGGAACGATCTTAGAAACACCAGCACTTGTATAAAGTTCTAGAGCTTCAGTTCCATCTTCTAGTTTAGATGGTTTATAAGAAGCATCTATTTTTCTGATTGATTGAAGATCAGTTGCTAAGTTCAACCAAGTTTTTGGGTTTAGATAGATTGTAGTTTCTTCAGAAAGTCCTCTACCTATTGCTGAACTGAAAGCAGCTAATAGTTTAGAAATGGTAAGAGGAGTTGATATAGAAACATCATTTCCTTTGAATAGTGAATAAACACTGTTGTCGATGTTAAATAAAGTACCACTCTTTTCGCATATTGCTTGTAGACCTAAAGATTCAACACCTTTTGTTCCTACATAATAGATAACGCAAGAATGAGAGTTAGTAGTAATAGCTGTATTAACTGCAGCAGCTAATGTTGAGTTTGCAGCGGTTAATGTAACTTTTTTGTTGTCGATATCAACTGATTTAACAACGAAAGTATCATTTCCAGCACCGTCGCTTACATTTGCTCCAGCTGTTGTATCATAAAGTTGAACTGTAGTAGAAGATTCACTTCCAGACCAGATTCCAGCAGCCCAGCTTCCAGAATCTATACTGATTGTAATATCAGATCCACTAACATAGGTATCGTTAGCACTGGTTGATCCAATACCACTATCACCATATAGGAAGTTTATTTCATTTCTTTTTGTTATAGCTTCAATCATTACTTCAACTGTTAATCGGGTTGCATTGATGAAAGCACCTTTATCAGAAGTAGATTGTGCTAATTGACCATAAGGAATAGCTTGTCTTAGAACTAATCCAGGACTTGATATTTCAGCATCAGCTGTAACCATACCAGCACTTGCATTTAGAGTATAAGCTTGGCTGTTAGATCCAACTGTGAATCCTCCAACTGAAGAAACGATAACAGGTTGTACGAATTTTCGTCCTTGTTGAGTTGCTTTTTTGAATGATACTGCTTTTGTAATGTGAGATGATTCTGGAACTAGATTTTCTATTTCATCTGCATACACTTCTTTAAACAAACCGTCTAATACACTTAGTTCTGCCATAATATTTACCTTTCATATAAAATGAGATTAAAATTAAAATTAAATTTAGGATTAATGTTTTTAAAAATCGTCCGAGTACAAATTTTTAAGCGTCCGATAGGATAGCTTGAATAGAAGATAGCGAGTATTTCACATCTATTTTTATAGGGTCAAATTGATACCTATATAACTCAACTGAAATTATTCTCACGTCTTGACTTGATTTTATGATACAGGTTAAAAGAACTTCAACCTTGCAAGGTAAAAAAAAGCTTGCCCTTATATATAAAAGCAAGCTCAGAAAAGGAATTTTACTCTATGAGTTGTAGTTTTACAGCGTTGTGGTTTTTTGTTTTTATTTTTTTCATTGGATCATGTTTTCAAGTTTTTTATGAAAATCTTCCATAGAGATTTTTTTCCTTTCCTTTTTTAATGTAGGATTTGATGACACTACTTTGAGTTTTTGTTTTTGTTTTTGAGCTTTTTCTCTACTTTTTGAAATATCATCTAGATAACCTAGATAATCTCTTTCTACTATCTTTGCACATTCTTGAAAGTTAGTATTGATACCATTATTTAAGGCTTGTTTATATAGATTAGCAATTCTTATAATAGAACCTTCTGTAACTGGTAGTTCTGTATCTTTAAGAGCTGCTATTATTTCAGATTGGAATTGATTTCTATAATGTTCTTGTAGTTGTTGTTTTATCCTATTATCTCTTTCATCTAATTCTTTTTGTCTACGATCTAATTCTTTTTGAAGTTCTACAGCACGTCTTTCAGAATCAGACATAGCATTATATTTTTCCTGTTCTTCTACATACTCTGCTAATAGTTCTTGACTAGCTTGTAATATAGCTTCTCTATTTGGATGATTCCTTAGAAAATCACGTGGATTATCTACTAAGTTTTTAGTAAAAGCTTCTAATTCTTTTCTAGCTTTTGCTACCTCTTCAAACTTTCTATTAGCACCAAGCCCTTGCTGAGCTAATTTTAAAACTTCAGATCTAGGATACTCTTTTTCTTCACCGAGAACTTTTAGTTTAATCATTTCTTCAACTACTTCTTGTTGAGGACTAGTAGTGCTATCCACAGAATCACTAGTAGTATCAACATTAGTTGCAGTTGTTGTTGAATCATTTGTAACATTTGTAATTTCATCTGTCATAAATACTCCTTTATAATTAAAAATTATTTTGCCGTATTTGGCATATTAATTTGTTCTATACTCTCATTGTAACTAGCCTGTGCCTCATCACTAGCACCCTGTGGTAAATTAGGAAGTTTAGGCATGTTTGGTAATCTAGGTTGCTCCTGTTGTAATGGAGTCTCTACAGGTTGAGGTTGTATATTAGTAGCCTTAGGTTGTAATGGTTGTTGACCTAAGATCTGTAATAATTCAGGATCTGTATTTCTTAGAAGATCAATGTGTTGTTGACAATGAGACAACATAGCTTGAATTATTTCAGGATTTTCCCTAGCTTCTGTAGAAGATCCAACTGTGTTATGTTCTTTAATATGCAAAACATGATTATCAGAATAAATAGCGTTAGGAACTTCACCTGCAGATATTTTTTCATTTTCATCTGTAATTAATAAAAGTTCTGAGGTTTCCCCATGAATCATAGGTTGTAAATTTCCAGTTTGTAGAACCATTAGATAATCATCTGAAGTTTTTATAATACCTGATTGAAGTAAGGTATCTGCTAAATTAATTTTTCCAGCTAATGTTTTAGTAATAGGGTTAGCAGCTTGAACTTGAACTCTATTAATTAAGTTAATATCTTCACCTGTAAATTCTTGAATTAAAGTTTTATTATTTTTTCCTACAATTTCTGCAAGTATTGGAAGTTGACAGAATTTTTGTAATCTTCTTATCATTGAGTTTCCAACATTTTCTAGTAGTTGGTTATAAGAAGCAACAAGTCCATTCATGAATTGTACAGATTGTGATTGAACTAATGCAAGAGCTGCACCTGAGTTACCTCTTAATGCTCCGGTAGGATCACCTCTAACAACTGAGTTCACACCACTAATCACTTCTTGTTTTTGTTGTAGTTGATTCAAGAAATTATAAAGTTCAGGACTTGAAGCCGTAAGATTTATTCCTTGTGGTGGTTGCGTACCTTGTGGACGTTCTATTACAGCTAATCCGTCTGATAATTCTGAAGCAGAAATATTTGTACCTGATTCTACAGATATCATCTGAACACCAAAAGCTTTATTGTTTGTAAGAGCTGTAGAAAACAAAGTATTTTCAGCTTCTTGAATTGGTGCTAAATCAAAAGCAATAGAGTAACCAAAACAAGATCCATTCCAATTGGAACTTGCTACTCTATGTACTGGTATTTCTTCATAAGGAAGCGGAACATCTGTTAATACAAAAGAATCATCATCAGTAAATTCAACAAACCTTCCATCAGGATTTGAGTTAGTTTTTTTGCAATACAGAGTCCATAATATAACTTGATCTGAATCCGTAATATTCAGTTGACCTCTATTTTTATAAGGTGGAATATCCCACGCTTGCATTGATTCAAAAACACTTGGTAGATTTACAATCTTATCATAATAATCAGGATAAGCAGCTGCTAGGTCATACCTATTAACTTGTTTTCTAAGTATCAACCAATTATTCTTTTCAAACTTTTCACAGAGTATATCTCTGATTACTTCAAGTGTAGAATAAGAGTTTAAATCAATGTTTCCAGTTCTTACAGAATTACCTTGACCATCTGATATTTCTTCACCTTTATCTATATTCCAAGCAACTTCTACAAACCCTTCGCCTGAATATAAAGATTTTTCTACAGCAGCAACTAATAAATCTTCTATACCATCTTCTTTTAAATAATAATCAAGTAAAGCATTTCCTAAGATACATTGAGTTTTAGATCTATAGTCGTTATTAACAGCTTTACAATCCCAAGCTGGTCTATTATTTGTTGCTAATAATAATTGATGTTGTAGTAAGTTTCTAAAATCAGATATCATTATTTTTGAATATTCAGAATGATCACCCGTTCTATTAACACTAGCAGTAGTTACCCCAGCTGTATAATAATAATTAAAGCATCTCCATAATATCCAATTAAGTTTAGTTGATACTATGTAGGTATAGAATTTATTAATCTTATCTTTTGCTTCTTTTACACAATCTAAAGAATCAAGGGTCGCAAAGTTTTTCTTCATGGAAAATCCTTTTATAATTTCAGTACTGATTTAAAAAACTCTGTCGTATTTGAAGATTTTTCTGACATAGGATAAAAAATATTTTCCTTCTCAACTTTTGGTATTGGATTGGTTCTTTGATCAATAACTCTAACTCCATAAATTAAAGCAGCTAATGCATCTAAATGACCTAAAGAATCAGAACGTAAAAAAGCTTTTCGATTATCATCCCACAATCCAAATAGCAAACAGTCCTTCAAATACTGACAATCACTACTTACTTTAATTCTAGAATTTTGGAACATCAACCTTGCATAGTTAACCATTGCTACCAAGCTATCTTTTTTAATTGGACTAAAATAAATACGTTCAGTATTAGCTAAATCACGGAGTAGGATAGGGTTGTTATTATCAGCAACTGCACTATGATAAGACTTATCACCCCAAAGAGTGTTCATTTTTTCTTTAATCTTTATAGCAATATTTTTAGTAGTTACTTCTTCATTTTTAAGAACCGTTTCACCTTCAATGATAACTAAATCCTTTTCAAAAATATAAGTCATATAAAGGATACAGGTATAATCCACAGAACCAATATCCATAGCTAGGTAATGGTGATAATACTTGTAATTGACCATAGCTCTAATTCTTTTACTTTCATCTTCAGGTATCAACCAATCTTGTTTTTGAGAAGCTTCTGGAATGATCAAAGAACTTATAGGAGGTACAACACGACATAACCATTCCCTCTGATAAGATTCAGAATCAACACCGCCACAATCTTCTATAATTTGATTTTGTTGTTCTACTGTAATATCACCGCATTTAACAGAGTCCTCGATAGTATGAGTAAAGAACTCACCTTTAATTTGAGCTTCCCTTATAAGATTAAAATAGGGATGTGTAAGATCCTTTGATGGTGTAGAAGATATTACAAGCTTTCCTCGTGTTGTTAATAGCATTGGTAGTAATACTTCTTTTAAAATATATTCAGGACGATACTTAAAATGTGCATATTCATCTAGAACTAAGATATTAGCTTCTTGACCACGGCATTTATCAAGTTCAGAAGTATCTTTTGCTCCAAACAAAAAGATTTTAGAGCCATTCTCAAATACATAACAGCCATCTTGGGTGTTATATTTAGGTTTAAGATTTGGTGCATACATATAAATATGATCCATGACTTGTGATAGAATAGCTCGTGTTTGATTCAACTGAGGGGATCCATAATAGACTTTAAGTTTTTCTGATACTAAGCACCTTTCAATGATTGAAATGACTATTGCTGTAGTTTTACCGAAACGACGTCTACAAGAGCAAACAATACGTCGTTTTTTAGATTTGATCATTCTGTACAAAGGAATTTGAGAGAGCCTTAGATACCAAGCCCCAATTATTCCTTGTCGGTACAAATATTGATAGTCAATCTCATTCTTTTTCATCTTCAATTAAAATTTTTTCTTCAGGTACTACAGTAATTGTTTTACTTTCCCTAGCATCTAGAATCATTTTTATTACATCATCACGGGAGTAGTTTATATTTTCAGTTTCAACGGATGCTTCTACAGTTTCTACAGGTTTTCCAAACATACGCTCCATAAACCTAAAAAAGATATCAACTGAAAGTTTTTCATTCTTAGTAGATAACATAATTTTCTTTAATCTTTTAACCCCAGCTTCTATAGAAGATATCTTTTGTTTTATACCATCTTCATCTTGGATAGTAACATCTTTTTTAAAGAGTTCGTTCAAAAGCGAACGTTCTAACTCTCTATTAAATTTGTTGGTAATTTTCCTTTTAAAGATAGATTCAGGAGTTACCATTTTACTTACATCTTTATTTCCTCGTTTAGACATATTATCTCATTTTAAAGAATTGCATATTAATTTTATTAATTTCATTTTTTAAAGCTTCAAATTGTTTATCCACATCTTTTCTAAAGGTTCTATCAGCTTTTTCCCTCTCTTTATATGCGAGTATTTCTTGTAGACTAATAAAGCTAAGAAAAAACAACATTGAAAAGATTTTAACTAAATCAGAATCACAAAAAGCAGCAATAATAATAGAACCAATTAACACCAAATAGAACACAAAATACTTATCTATCTTTTTCATTTCCTTTATCCTCGCTATTTACATCAATATACGCTTCAACCTTCATTCTATCTAGGACTAGGTATAAAACTTCAGGGGGTTCTATCCATTTGAGTCTTACTCTTTTTTCAGGATTCACACCATAAGCAGCTAACTGATAACCATCTTCAGCTTTAATTACACCAAACAAAGTCTGAGGGTATTCTTTTTTAGGATTCACCACGCTCTCACCTCCATAATCTCTTTTATCTCTTTAATAAAATTTTTAGGTTTTTCTATCTCATAAAGCAACTTTAATTTATCGTCAAAAACACCGACTCTTTCTCTATTTTTAAATCCAGTTAAAGAAATGAACCGAGTAGGTTTAATAGGAATTGGTTTTATTTCTTCTTTTTTCTTTTCTATTTTTTCCATTTCTTTTTGGTTTTTATTATATTTTTTCATTTTTTTTCTTAATGCAACGGAGAATTCTAAAGCTTTACTTTTTGTAGATTGTGGTAGAAATACAACTAATTCTTTTACGTTATTATATCTAAGTATTCTGTAATTGTAGTTAAAAAACTTTTTCAATACTTTTATTACTTGCATTTCCTCCTCCTCATTTTCTAGTGAAAAATAAAGATTATAATCGAAACGTCTGTTAATGATTTTGTTATCTTTAAAATCTAAATCTTCTTTTTTTTCTTGTTCTAAAACTAAAAATTCCATTTTTAATTTCCATTAAGATAATAAAACAAAAAGTAAAAGTTACCTATTTATAATCGCTGGTTTTAAATAAAGTTCAGAAGTTTTACAGTTTAAAACATCTCTAAAAGAAACTACAGCGAGTTGATTAGCAGCATTTAACAAAGTATTATTAGCTCCTATTGATACAGGAACTAAAGTATTTTTTTCTACTTTGAACTCGCAAACGCAATATCCTAAAGGCTCTTTAATTAATCCGTACACCCTTTTAGGATAAGTAAAGTTATCTATAGTTATCATTTTCTTTTTAGGTCTACCAATTTTTTTTTGTTCTTTTTCCATTTTAATCCTTTCTTTCTTTATAAGCTAAACTTAATTTTGTTTCTATACTCGCAATGTTTTTTAATTTTTCAGGAAGTTTATCTTCTTTTAAATCTTCTTTGATTTTATTTTTATTCCAAGCAAACTCTGTTTTAGACCTTACGTATCCACTATCAATTAAATCAACTATGTTTCCTTGTTCTAATCTAGCAAGCTCTAAATCTTCTATTTTTAAGCTTTCAGATTTTCTAAAATTTATGACATAGTTTTTAGTTGCAAACTTTTGGAAATGAGACCCAAGCAAAGAAACTTTAAGATATTCTTTTAAGTTTTCTTTTTTATTCTCTAGACTTTTTCTAGTTTTTGCTAATTGCTCTTCTTCAGCTTTTAAACCTAAAATTCTTTTGTCCATTTCTTTTAGCACAAAGATAATTGATTCAACTTTATCTTGGAGCTCTTGAAAAGTATCCTCAAACACTTTAGGATCATCGCAATAATCTTCTAATCTACAAATTTCAGCTAGAAGTAAGGTTAGTGTATGTTTCTTTTCTGCTTCTTCAATTTCTTCTAGATCTTGATTTTCAAACTCTATCAAAGCTTCAATTTTTTGTTTGTAGGTATCACAGAATTTTTCAAAAAATACTTGTTTATTTTCCATACTCGCTCTCCTAATCGTTATTCCTTACTCCGTACTCAACGAAATCTAGATTGTCATAAAGTTTCTTTTCTGCTTCTACTTCTCTTTTTCTTCGTTCTTTATTACGTCTAGCCATCTCATCAATGATTAGATCAAAAAGATTCATTAGCATTCCAGAGGTGCAGCTTCTTATATACTTACTGAGTTCTTTGTAATCTAAATTAATTTCTTCCATTTTTTCCTCTTTTATTGAATTTTCCAAATAATTATTAACGCAATAATTAATCCTAAAAACATCCCTATAAAAATCATTCTCCATCCTTAATTAAACCAAATTTTTTAGACTCAATTAAATTTTTAACTGCTATAGGTGTTTTTTTCTCCTCTTTTTTTCTAGCTATTTTTTCTTGATAAGCTCGCAAAAAATTACTTCTAGCGACTGAATTAAAAGACTCATCTTCTACCCAAGCTTGTAATTGACGAGGACCTACAACTATTTCTTTGCAGATATCAGGTAGTTTTTGAAATTCTTCAGATGAATTGTAAGAAGAATTACTAACCGCTTTTACTACACATTCCCAAGCTTGATCTGCCGTAAGAGTTCCTTCTTTTCTTTCTTCGATTTTATTTATCGCCTCGATTATTTGACCTTGTGTAGGTGGAAACCCTTTTGTGTCTGTAGCAAGATATAACCTTACTCCAGAAGATACCTGCTCGTAAGAATAATCACCCAGTACTAATTCCCAAGCTGTTAACATTTGCTCCACTTCAAGCGTAGAATAGTCCCGATAGAATCTAGGATAGGACGCTTTTACTATGAAAAAAATTTTACTCAATTCTTGTTTTGTCATTTTCTTCTCCTTTAATAATCGACATCAAATACTCATCAATCTTCTCACTATTCGATTGTTTAGGTGGTGATTTGTTCCCATAATTTCGACCTTCCCACGTTCGTACCGTGGCTTTCCAGTCTTTCATTTTGTTTTTTCCTACCATCCAACCGTTCGACTGGTAGTAGTCGTAAAAATAACAAGGATCGATTTTGTTTTTTCGTTCGATACAGTATTGCTGAATTTCTTCGATAGTAGGTTGAATAAATTTTTTAGGTTCTCTTTTGGGTTTTTCTTTTTTTATATTTTTTTCTTTTATATCTTTAACTATATCTTTATCTTTATCTATATCTTTAACTATATCTATATCTAAGGGTTCTGTAACTTCTTGATTATATTTGTCGTTTAGACCAAGTTGTATTTCTGTTGTAATTTTATTGGAATCTTCCTGTATTTCTGTTGTAATTTTATTGGAATCTTCCTGTATTTCTGTTGTAATTTTATTGGAATCTTCCTGTATTTCTGTTGTAATTTTATTGGAATCTTCCTGTATTTCTGTTGTAAT
>Ga0326511_10000687_pt1 | contig 29666 bp, 61 predicted proteins | sample 0_2496_0518_D_FD_203701 | JGI IMG/M metagenome (GOLD analysis project Ga0326511, IMG submission 203701) | Bovine rumen microbial communities from UC Davis, California, United States - 0_2496_0518 | ecosystem: Host-associated > Mammals > Digestive system > Stomach > Rumen | place: USA...
CCGACCAAGATAAGAAATGTGACAACGATCTGAAGCACCTTTTTCATTCTTCTTCCACCTCTAATTCTGCCCCGCAATGGGTGCAGTAGTATCTGTCTCCCATTCTGCCGTTCTCCAGGTCCCGGTCTGTCATTAACTGGTGACATATACTGCACTCATACAGGATTATATTTAATACTATGCTTGTTCTGCCTATCAGATATCCTTTTTCCATCGCTCTTTATAGTCCTTTAGGTATTTTCTTTCCCTCTCCCTGCATGATGGGCAGAGCCTTTCTGTACTGGGTGCCTTGCACCATATACAAAGACCTTTTTTTCTGCGCTCTTCTCCCCTTTCGTATCTCTTTATTGCAGCAATCTTTTGGCATTTTGAACAACGTGACATCCCGGCAAGAGTGCGCTCTGTCTGCGCTCCGCAGCTTATGCACCGCTTTTCTGCTTTTCTTCTTTGATAGGTGCTATTCATTCTTCTTCCCTCTTCCCTTCTGCGCAAAAAAAGTACTCACCGACAAAGGCCCCTATCGTATCACACCATATTGAGTCCGGGTCTGCCGTTTGCTCATGATACTTACAGTCTTTGCATCTAACAATGTCTTCTGTCGGCATTGTGTTTATCGTGTTCTGCAACATCTCTATTTGGTATTTGTTGAAATATCCGTCTTCGACGATCTTGTTTATAAAGTCATCTTTATCGATTAGGCTCATTCTTCCTTCTCCTTATAATCTTCGCAACAATATCCCTCTTCGATATCATCGATGAACACAACCTCATCATCTGACATTAGCCAACACACCTTGTATTCGTATATGGTGTACTCTCCGCAGTATTCACAGGTTTCACACTGCTTCATTCTTTTCCCCTTTCTGCCTCTCGTAATTGTTTCCGTATTTGCATCCGTAGCACGGAGAGAAATTGCTTAACAGTTTAAGGTTTGAACAAGAAGGGCAATATCTTTTTCTCCAACCAATATGGCGTATTGCGCTTTTAACTCTCGCTATAATGGTCATTCTTCTGCCTCTTCTTCCATTGTCTCTCCTGTTTCGATTACATAACCCTCTCCGCAATTAGGACATTCCAACTCCTTTAGCAGAACAGTTATTGGCCTTACTGCAATCCACCGTTTACAACACTTAACGCATATCACCTCGCTAAACTTATGAGGCATATTGGATTCTATTGAAATAATCTTCTCATTCATTCTTTTTCCCTCTCCGCAGAACAAGTTCCGGTCAGGGTTGTCAACGGCGTTGTCAATGTAGGAAGAATCGTTATTGGATTATCTGCGGTGCATATCTCCTTTTTCAACTCGCAATATCCGCAAGGAAGACGATACTTACACGTAGCCATGATGCCATATGTTCCTGTGTCTGTTATCGTTATTGATTCGTTCATGTTCATTCCCCCTTATATCCATCCTATCGAGTGAAGCAATCCAACGCTCATCATTATCACGCAGATTAACAACCCTACCGTTGCGATACATCCGCAAATGACAAGAACCTTTTCTTCCCAATCACTCATCCTTATCCTCTTCCCTGTGTTTCTTCTCCCAGTACCGCATCTCACGTTCCTCTGCATCGCGGGATGATACGATCAAGGCGGTGATGAGTACGCCCATCCATGCTCCCATGACAAAGCCGATGGAAAAGATAATAAACTGGCTCATGATTCGTCACCGTCTTCGTAATCTTCGAGCAGGTTGCGCACATTATCAAGTAACCGCCTAAACGCTTCCGGTGGAAGATTGTTAAGAGCCTCGTCAAGTATCTCGCTGATAATGTTCAAGTATTCATAACTGTTCGTTTTGTTTATGATTTGATGTGTCATTCTTCTTTCCTTTCTGCCTCATCCTTCTCGACTATCTTGTTTACTTCATCCTTTATCTTTCTCATCTTTGCTATTGCGTCCATTAAAGACTTTCTCCCTTTGAAACACTCGCAAAACTGTTCAAAGCAGGCATTATACCCTTCGATATATGCCACCATTTCCTCATAAGTCCTTTTCTTCATTCTTTTCCCCCCAGTCAAATATTTTCTCGTCCCATTCGATGTCGACCCTAATTATATCCTCGTCTACCGCTCCGATTTCTTTTACTTTTGCATTGTACAGAGGCAGAAGCAACACCGAACCTGCAAGCACCTCGTCCCAGTCTTCCCAGTCAGAGTTTGGTCGGCATATCTGTATCTTTTGTGTCTCGGATTCTCGATTGTAGTCATATACATCTAACAACTCATATAGCTTCATTCTTCTTTCCCCTCTTTCATCCTCTCATATCTTCCGCACCACTCCTGCGCGGGGCATTTTCCTTGTTCGCACTCGGGATGCCATACCTCGCAACTGCACTCAAAATTTGCATATCTAACCATTGCCATTCTGTCTTTATCGTTGAGCCAGTCCATCTCTCGGTTGCCCCTGTAATAACCGTCCAGTGCTTTGCACCGATTTACTCGCATCTCCGTGAAATCAAAGCCATCGAAGGTTTCGCTATTTCTCGCATATGCTTTTGCCTGCCCTGCCGTTTTTGCAAAGACCACGATACTGTATCCGGTGTCTCCGTTTCGGTCAGATGCCGTGTATGCTTTCATTCTTCTTTCCTTTCTCGCATATCTGCTCCGCAGTGGGGGCAAAAATCATATAACTCATCATGCCCTTGAACATATCCCATGCCCTTAGTGGGGGAATTGTCACATTCGGAACAGAACCACACAAAATTTTTGTATATCCACTTACCCTTCTTTCGTTCTGGCTGTGCGGATGGCAACTGCTCAACATATGTCTTTGCAAGTGCCGCACCGCAAGCAATCCCTTGTGCATATTCTGACTTCATCGGGTCAACTGGGAACACTGCGTCAATTGCTTCAATCGCCGCCTGTCTGCTTATTAAATCATCCATTTTTCGCCCTCCAATATGCGTTCAATTTGGCCATGATGCGGTTATATTCCCCATCGGTTACCACATTATCCATCCACATTCTCAACATTGCATTTGCACAGTCACGATATTCTATCGGTTCAACAACAGTTTCTTGGTCTCTCAACCATTCTCTGAACTGAATCCAGTCACTGTTGCTGATTTCGTTATTCTCCCATTCCTTTTGAACATAGAGTTCAAACTCATCTGCATCAATTAAGCGTGTCATCCTATGTCCCCCTTATGCTCTATCAAATAGGCAATAAGTCTCCCGATACCATACAACACACCGCCTACCACCACCATCGCTACAAGCAGGTGGCAGAGTAAAATCTCAACGAAACTCATGGTTAGAAATACCTCAACGTAACTCATGGTTAGAAATACCTTTCTTCTCTTCCCTTTTTAGGATGTTGGCACTTCGTCACACGCCATCCATCCTAAACACAACGCAAGGACGATAAACGCCCAAGGCTCCATGATCTGCAAAAGCACGATGGTCATGACCAAAAATATAGATACGACTGTCATTAACCCTTTAAGCATTGCTTACTCCTTTCTTTATGATGGTTCCCATGTCATAGGACTTCTGCATCTCATCCCTTAATTCAAGGATTCTTGCACCCGTATAATCGTCAAGGTCTAACCCTGTTTCCTTGCGGATCCATTCCCTTGTTCTCCGCTCCCGATCCTGGTCACCTTGATACGATTCCAGGGTGGCAGCTACATGTGCCAATACCATGTCAAGTCTCTTTGTGCCGAAACCGTATTCCCTATGGAGTACCGCAGCTAATGCCGTTGTCATCAATCTTACGGTCATTCCCGACTCCATCTTCATCCCTTCTAACATCCCGGCACGAAGACCTTTATCATACATAAGGTCATCTCTTGTCATTACATGGACTTTGGCTTTGGCTTTTGCCTCTCTTCTTCTCTCTGCTCGATTCATTTGTAACGTTCCTTCCGCTCTTTCCGTAGCCTTTTGACTCGATCCCTCTGTTCCCACCATGCGTGGTCTTCATATCTCTCAAATCTTGGGCATTGCTTTGCAAGACATCCATGCTTCTTGACCTGCTTTACGGAAAGATATCCCTTATGCAGATTTGAGTGGCAATAACCACATGCCCTTTCTCTTTGAGGTTGCCCTCTCATTCTGCGATAGATATTCATCTTCCGTACTCCAAAGGATACTTTTCTGTCCGCAGGTATTTGATAAAGCTATCAAACAACCTTCCACCATCCGTATCATACAGAGCCATGAAAAACTCACCTGCCATAAACTCCCGTATCTCTGTTAGGTTTACCTGTGGGCATGATCTGATTGCACCGGGAATTGATTTGTTGATTTTCCCGGACCATTCAAACTTGATGATTCCTTCTGCATCTTCCATTGCCTGTACTACAATGGCCTCTGCAAGCTTTTCTAATTGCTTTCGCTCAAATCTGTCTACCAAAGGACTTCGCCCCCGTGCTCCCGAAGCCTCGGTCACCTCTCTCTGTCTCTTTCAACTCTTCTACTCTTTCTAACTCTGCATAAGTAACAGGAGTGATGACCATCTGTGCTATCTTGTCCCCTCTCTCAAAGAAGACCTTCCTTGGCGTTGTATTGATTAACGTTACCGCTATCTGCCCTGTATACCCTACATCGATCACTCCATCGGTGATGATTCCTTTGTTCTTCAGTAACCCTGACTTGCTTCTGATTAGTCCGCAGGTACCTTCCGGGAGTTCCATCCGAACCCCCGTCCATACCGTGAACCGCTGATTACCACCTACAAAGAAATCTACAGGTGTAAACAAATCTAACCCGGCATCGTCCTCATGCGCTCTTTCCGGCATGATGCCGTGATGCTCTAATACTACTTTGATTTTCATTCAGTCTCCTCTCATAACTTCATCTGTTCCCATACATTTGGTGATTCTCCATCACCCCATTGAGCTGCCATTGCTTGGGCAATCCCATGAAAGGTCTTGCTTTTTGTAAGCGAATCTCGGAACGTTTCTCCCTTGTTCTCCCTGGGCTTACCGTTCTTTTTCTTGCTACCACCCGATACCCATGAGATCATCGGCTCCACTACGTTAGTAGGAATCAATGGTGGCAATCCTCTCAACCAAAGGCACGTTCTTTTGGAATATGGATGACCGAATTGATATGGCTGAATAATCTGTGTTGCATTGGGCATGCAGAAGATGCTTGATGGCACTGGGTTTTCTACTGCGATCCGGTCACAATCTGCACTCAATATCTTCATGAAGAAATCCCTGCCAATGATCCCGCTTTTCAGTCTGCCTACGTTGACCATCTGAAACTCTCCATCGTGGACATTGCGGAAAAGCCTACAGGCCCCGGCATTGGTTAAGTATGTACAAGGTGGATGTGCTATGATTAAATCCCATTTATCCGGGATCTCTACTTCCACCCCCCCCCTCGGTTTTAAACCGACATCTGCCATTCAGAAGAGGGATTACATCTCCTTTTATGTGCCATTCGAGATGACCACCGGAACACTCCTGTATATCGCATGAGTATGCCTCATGGCCTCTCTCCCGAAATGCTTTGCAGACTTCCTGGGACTCTTCACAAGCCACTAATACTCTCATAGTTTCCCTTTCATAACCCCAAAAGCTTTTTGGTCTCTGCGTATTCGTCTTTAAGCTTTTGCCGTCTTCTGTCTGCTCCCTTTACTTCAAAGGGAAAGCACATCTCCAACAGTCTGCTATATACTCTCTCTTTCCGTATCTCACCTGCGTCTTTTAATTCAGCACCGGAAAGATTAGTAGTGACGATAAGCGGAAGACCTTGTCTGTACCTTGCATCGATCACGTTGAACACGATCTCATTTGCGTACTCCGTGTTTCGCTCTGATGCCAAATCATCGATGACCAAAAGACGGAAATTCTGTAGGCCGTCTATGTAATCCTGTCGGTTATACTGCATCGAGGATATACGATTGATGAGTGATCCGAAATTCGTTACCATGCACGGTACGCCTCTTGAGGTAAGTTCATTTGCAATAGATGCAGCTGCATATGTCTTTCCTGTTCCAACTGTACCGTAGAACAGAAGACCTCTTCCCTCTTTTATCATCCTTGGCCAATTGTCCACATACTTTCTTGCAAGGGTCATCAGCCTTGGATTGCTACCATCATCATTGGCAAAGGTCATTTCATGAAGACGGGCATCCTGGAATCCTAATTTTCGGAATCGCTCTATACGGTCCATCTCTTCCCGGTGTTCTCTCTCTTCACGTTCTTTCTTGAGCCGTTCAGCCTCACACCTGCAAGCACAATGTACGATCCTGTCCACACCCAGTATTGTTACCCTGTATTGGACAGGCGTATTGCATTCTTCGCAGTAAAGAAGGCCGTCTTTCTCATAAGTGCCTTTGTCTTTAGGTCTGCTTATGCGTTGCGCTTCGTCAGCGTCTTGTATGATCTTGTCTTCAATGTTCATAAGATACCGTCCAGGTCATTGCTTCTATTGGATTTGAGTTTTACGCCATTGACCCCAACTTCATTGCTTTCGTTCAATGGGAATATCCCTTGCCAACTATGCTCGATGGATTGATTGACGATGGCAATCTGTTCGTTCTCATCGGCAGACAACTTGGAAAGCTTTTTGATGATAAGAGACAAGGCATTATCCGTTAATGGTCTCTTAATCATCTTCCTCATCTTGGCAAACTCCATGAGGCTTGTTTGCAGTTCCGTGTTGTCTGTAAAGCCTTCGATGATTGAAGCGTAACCGTTACTACTACTTCTTTTATTAGTAGTTGGATTACTGTCTGTATTATTGTTTATATTACTATGTCGCAGTTTTTGCGTGTCTGCCTCGCACTTTTTGCCACCCTGCATAGCACTTTTTGCTACCCTCGATAGCAGATTCTGCGAGTCTCTTTTAAGGTTGCTCTTAAGGCATCTTGTCCTTCCGTCAAAGCTTTCCTCTCGCAGATAACCAATCGCCTTCAACTTCTTTACGGAGTCGGTAACCTTGCGCTCACTGCATTGACAAAACTCTGCAATTCGCTTGTTCCCGGCAAAGCATCCCCTATCGGTTTGGTCAAGACTGTCAATCTCCATAAGGATGACCTTGTCCAGGGGGCTTAACCGTTCATCCAACCACACCTCTTTAGGAATCCATATGCCCTTGAAATCTCTCTGCATTTCAATCTCCAAAATGGAGTACTGATTTAGCGTACTCATGTCCGTCATACTAATTCTACCTTTCTGCTTGTCGTATGCGGAAATTACCCTTTAGTTACAACAGGTCGTAAACAGTTACGCTCTTGCCCGTAAACGAGCATTTCTTACGACCAATCGGTTCTACTAAACCTTTTTGGGCCATTTCTGTTAGACGAGGGCTTGCATGATTGCGTTCAGCGTCCGGGACATAGCCCTTTGCCATCAGCTTTACCGCTACCTCTTTCGCCGTCATCGGCCCATACTCACGCAGCACTTCAAGGATCTGCTGATACCTCTTCTCCTTGTTCACCAAGGCATTTGCCTCTGCTCTTGTTTCGATGGTGGGAATCTCTCCCGGCAATCTCATCTCGATAGCCACCATTCCATCACTTCCTCTCCTGTCTTCCATTCCGTTTCTAAACCTCTCTTCTGCCTTTCCTCGATCATGCGTTCAAACGCTTTGATGTAATTCTGTTTATAGATTTGGTACTTCTCTAATTCCTCTCTTGCGTTGTTACTCATGGGACATCCGATGCACCCAAGTCTTTTATACCCCTCATCATATAAAGAGCAATATGGAATCTTATACTCACGAATGAACTCCCAAACCTCTTCGTTAGTCCAATCGACAATTGGATTTAATATTGTTTTTCTTGTTCTATAGCAATACTCCACAGACCTTCGTGAAGCATCATTGTCATCGTTTAGAACCACCCCCCCCGATCTGTTTTCGTAAAATTTGCACCAAATCCCTCAAGTTCCATTAATGTTTTCTTCGATTTCCGTGGGAACGTTATCAATCCTTGGTTGTTTTTACGATTTGACGATTCATCCCATCTTGCACCAGTAACGGTTATCCTGCCTTGCCCAGAGGACTCTTTAAGCTTCTCGCAACAGTAACGGACAAGGCGTGTTGGTGGCATCAACTTATTAGGAATAAGGTTCCACATCGTTATCCTCTTCCCATCATTGTCGTAGCTGCTATCCATTTGTACATCTGGGAATGTTTTGATGAACTTTACAAGTGCCGGTGGATCCACAGTCGTTATAGAATAGTGGGCATCGTACTTAACCCCTGCCATGTCTGCTAACGCTTTGATTACGACTGAATCCTTACCGCCGGAGAAAGCTAAAAAGTATCCTTCTTCCGGCTCAAAGGCCTTAAATCGGTCTATTGCGACTTGCACCTTGTCTTTCCCATCAAGATTGATTTGATGAATCATTGGTCCACCTCTTAAACTCGTTGTTGAAATTAGACTTATTACCAAGATGCTTCTTTGCGATACACAAGGCCAACCCTTGTTCTTTGGAATACTCATCACCCTCTTGGCACTTCACAACCGTTTTTGTTCCGTCATCCCACAGGACGATGGTTGCCGGTTCATTGAATATTACCTTCTTGATTTTCGGAATGGCATACCAAACCGGATAATGTTCATACCGAACAACCCGTGCAGTCAGTGGAGTAGGTAAACCAAACAACTGCCTAATGTTAGTGAAATTTTGATCAAATGATACCTCATCAAGGATGTAGATATCCCCTTTACCGTTTGTTAATTTCCACATCATTTAACTCCTCTATGTCTAATATGACCTTCCACTCTTTGCCGTACTCAAAGTCATCGGTAAACGCAGTAACGACCTTCCTGTTGTCATCGGTCAAGTATCCGTATTGGACTAAAGCATCCAGGATGAACTTTTTTCCCGCACTCACGTTGTCAATGTCCCGTCTCTTGTTTCCTTCGACCCATGTGAAATGGATCTTGACGGGTTTTTCGATTTTAGGAAGACTTACAAGATACGGAGCAATCTTCTTTTGCGTATCCTTTTTCAGCTTTGCTCCCTTGTAAGCGTTCGTCCTGTTGGCGTTTATCATTTCGTTTAGTGACGGCAGCTTCAGTGGTATCTCAACGTGATACATTGTTTTTCTCTCCGATTTCGGCTTATTCTTCTTCGGATGAGGAAATATACTCGTCTTCGCCTATCTCCTCAAATTCATCGTTTTCTTGATTGGTGGCTCTTTGCAGGCCCATACGCCTTGCCCTCTCTCTCTGCTCTTCGCTCACTTCTCGGTTGGGGCGAATCTTTATCCATTCTACGGGGATGTGGGCATATATGTATCCGCTATTCTTTTCACCATCCGCAATGATGTCTACCTTGTCCGGGAAACGCTCCTTCAGCTTGCGGATCATTGTGATGTACTTCTGACGGGAGAATGTAACGGTCGCACGTTCTCCACCCGTCATGAACTCGATTGCATTCTCTCCACCGTTACTAAAACCCATGTTCTTTTCCTTTCTACGAATGAGTGGCTCTTTGTATTTCAGCCCTATTTTCCACCCTACTGTCTGTTTGGTATATTTATGCCTCTTCGCATTTACAAGTAGGATTTGCCAAAGATTTGTCGGAACTCATCTTCGGTTTGGTCGTAGTGTTCCATGTAGGCGATCTGTCCGATCCTGTGAAGCTTGTCCATCAAATCTCTGTTCTGATGCACACCGTACTTGCTTCTGTGGCATCGGTAGCAGAGATAGACTTTCAAGCCATAGTCCTCGGACAGTCTCCTGTTGGCAGCGCCGTATATATGATGGCATTCGATCATTGGGCCATTGGCATGGCATATGAAGCACTCATGCTTATTTGTATTCAAGATACTATCCATCAAATACCCCCTGCCCCATACTCTCGTGAAAGCTGGGCATCCAGTAGGCGTAGCTGAAGCTTTATGGCTTGAATAGCTTCTTTGTTTGCCTCGTAGACCGTTTCCTTAATGTCCCTGTTGAATCTTGCTTGCGCTACTTCCGGGATACCAAGTACAACCTTGTCTATCATGCCTACCGCCATATTCTGCTCTCGGAGTTTTAATGCCTCGGTACGGAGAAGGATCTTGTAGTCCCTCTCCGCTTCAGCAAAGGCAGCTCCCGACTTCCGAAGTTGCTTAATGGATACCGCCAGTTCCTTTGTTTTCTGTTGGATTTCCTGGTACAGATCGTTCTCCATCAGATTCCCTCAATGAGATTCGTATTGACGATGTATACTTCTCCACCGATGGTCTTTGCTTTCAAGTTGTTATACCGCATCTTTTTACAATACTGGTACACAGAACTTATTGCCGACTTGGCATCTTTATACTCTCCGTTTTCAAGCACAAGCTTGACGCATGGAGTATTCATCGCAAGGAACTCTTCAACCAACGCCTGGATCTTGGTTTTTCTGTATGCTTTAAGGTTTCTGAAATCTGCTTTCTCAATTCTCATGATTATTCTCCTTTTCAGAATGGAAGATCCATATCTTCCTGCTCACCTTCATCGAAGAACGGTGCCGGTTCATTTGTAGGTGTGAATTTCGGTTTAGCCTCTTCTTCCTTCTTATCCAAAAACTCGACCTTATAGGCCACTACTTTGATATCGGTTCTCCGGTGTCCGTCCTTCTCATAAGGCTCGACCTGGAGCCGACCTTCCAACAGGACCATCGATCCTTTAGCACAGTACTTTTGCAGATTCTCTGCGGTACGATCCCATGCTTGACAGTTGATGAAATCGGTCTTGTCTCCCTCTCTGCGTACCGCCAGTGTAAATATGGCGAATGCTTTCTGTGAACTGGTGTACCGCAGTTCTACATCTTTGGTCAGCCGACCGGATAACATAATGTGGTTCATTAGAACTTCTCCTCTTCTTCTTCGTAGTAAACCATCGGTGTTTCGTGGATGACTGACCGAATCTTATAGATCTCGCAGTCCCCCAACATCTTGAGCATATTCCACAGGTTGGAATCCTTATCCACTCCGCTGAAGGTTTCATCGGCTTTATGGGCCGTCATATTGTCATCGTCAACGAAGAAATACTCACCACGATGGGGACCTTCACGGTACGGTGCGTAGTAAAGATTCTGCGCTCTGCCATCACGACTTAAAACTACATCATAAAGCATTGTTCTCTACCTTCCTTTTATTGATTGCCATTATGGCTTTCTTTGCCTGTTCGTCTGTAAGGTCCTCAAAGGATTCCAGGTTATAAGCCTTTAAAAGCTTTCTTAACTGTTCTTCAGAGGCGTTTGAGGAAATATATGCCTTATCCTCTACAGAGGCCTTCTTGGGGCCGTTAAACGCTTTAGACGGCAGCTTGCCGTTCATCGTGTAAACGACTTCCTTCTTCTGATTGATGATGGTCAGTGAAGCGATCTCCTGGTTCGTGTACTGAATCTCTTTGACTTCAAACTTCTCAAAGCACTTGCCATTTTCAATCTTGCATCTCTCGGCAGGGATCCATATGAATGGTGCGGTGTACAACTCTCTTCCGATGCCCCATTTAAATCCGGCTCTTTTGAAAGCATCACTTGCACGGCCCTTCTCTGCCTCTGTGTTGGATTCGGTTCCGGCATCCCACTTCCAGTTCCATCGGTCCTTCTTCTCATCGTAGATACCGATGCCACCATACAAAACTCCGTCAACGACCTTGAAATCGTTTTCCCAATTTTCCGGGCCTACCGTTTCATCCAACAGGTTTGCATCTGTTCTTGCGGTCTTATATAACAGGAGAGATATACCTTTCGGCTTGACCTGTGAAATGCGTACCTCGATTTCGTCCGCTTTTAATAATCTGAATCCGTTCATTTGATTTGAATGTTCGTCCTTTCTTCAAGTACTGCACCGGGAATGACTTCACCATTCTTCAACGCATCTTTGATGGTGGCCTTATCGATTTCATATTTAGCCTTGTACCATGATGCCGGGACCTTCTCCGGGTCGATAATGTTCACCGCCTGTGACTTGCGGTAGGAGATTGCTACCTTGCCGGTGGAGAATTTCTGTCCTTCCAAGGCGTAACTCAACCACCCTTTAAGTCCTTCAGCTTTCTTCAGACAAGCGTGTTTGCGCTCATCAAGCTTCTTACGTTCAGCCTCGATCATCTCTGCCTCTGCGATGAGGTTCTTGATCCAACAGGCCACATTCTCGACCTTTTCGCTTCGGTCCATCTGCAACTGGGCCATCTTTACGGGGTCGATGACCTCGCCGTCTTCATTGACGCAAGCCATGATGGCAGCATCGATTTCGTATAATGTCATTTCGCTCTCCTTTGCGATTTATATGATTCTTCAGCAAATACGATGTTTCCAATGTGACCAAGTTTAATTGATGGGTCGCAGTACATCTTGTATCCGCTTTTCTTTGCCAAATAACAGAAGGTAAGGTCTTCGCCGAATCCGTATCTCGGATAGAATGGTGGACCGTGATGGATGGCAATGTCCTTTATCATCTTTACCGATGTCATCACCCCTGCGAACCCTGACCCCTGGACTTCAAACATCTCATTTGGATAATCATCGATGAGTTTGGAAACCGTTTCGACATCTCCATCTGATGTCTTCAAATCCAGTTCCTTATAGACCACAGGCATGGTCGGTGTCCGTCTTGTGAAACACAGACCGCTGACATAATCCCTGCCCTGCTGATAGTGTTCGATGAACCTTGTGACGATATCCGCATCGAAGGTCATATCTGAATCGATCCATATGACCGCATCGTAGCCACCATTGACCGCCATCGCCGATATTTCATTCCGGGCATCGTAGACCAATGAGGAACGTGTTATGGCAAAGGTCGTTTCACAGGGATGGTCCATCTCTAATATGCTTTGTAGGAATCCTGTGGGAACCGTTTCCATGCACGGGATTCCTATGACTACTTTCAACGCTTCTTCTCCTTTCTTGTGATGTCCGGGTCATCCATCCGCAGAGTAAAAGTATCTCGTTTCCACTTCTTCAATGCCTCTTGTCTTTCATGCTTATCCTGGATGTACTTCTGATACTTCTCACATCCGGCATGGCAACCCTCATGTCTTTCGGCACAGTCTTTACAGGGTGTCCGATTCCCCTTTTCTTCCCACATATTCATACACCAAACCTTTAAAGAACTGATATTGATATTGCTTACCGCCTCTCCTCTTTACCTTTCGGCAGATGGGTGGGTGGTACATATCGTATTTGCATTTCTTTCGGATCTCATGAGGTGAATCACCGATGATCTCCGCTACCTCTTCTATCGTTAATCTGTCCATGCTACCAATAACTCCTCAAGCACCTTGCGGACATCTTCCGCATCTTTACGAAATGCCGGGAACTCCGGGTATCGGCGTGCAAGTTTCTCACAATTACGAAGGTGTGCCTTCAGTGCATTTATCAGCACTTCCTTCTTTCTCTCTTCGCTCATCTCTTTTTCCCTCTTTCGATGCGTCAACCGTTTGGATGGCTAACAACATATTCACCGTAATAGATACGACTTCTCGGTCATGCTCATCGAGTATCTCTAATCTCTTAACAATATCTCGGATATCCTTTTCTTCGTTTAATGTCATTTAATCACCACCTTCCTTTTAAGAATCCCGGGAGTCCACCTGGATGGAGTCGAACCATCATCCTTGGTTTATAAGACCACTGCACTGACCGTTGTGCTACAGGTGAAGGGGCAACAGACCGAACTGTGAAAGGAGGCTCCCTTGCGGGATTTCTTTACTTTCCTACGGGTATCACGATCTGTTACCGATTAGCAGAGCCGGATTTGAACCCGGTTACTCTTCCTCTGCCTACTTGTTATGAGAAGCAACTCTCAACCAATATTCAAAATTCTCTTTTCCACCTCACTCGCCTATTATGCGATTATCATATCGCACATTGGGCGAATTGTCAAGCAGAAAATCGCATTTTGGGCGAGTTTTTTCTTGCATTATTTTTTTGCATATGCTACAATGGCATCGAAAGGTGGTGATAATATGGAAATAAAAGACAGAATGAAGCAAGTAAGACTCCAGGCAGATAATGGTGACAAAATGTTGCAAACTGCATTTGCGGAAAAAATAGGACTTTCTATGAGTACCGTAAGCCAAATCGAACGTGGCGAGAAAATCCCATCGAAACAAACAATCGAACTGGTCTGCAAGGTCTTCGACATTAATAAAGAGTGGTTGACAGATGGCATCGGAGAAATGAAAAGGCCACCCCTGGACGAGGTGGCGGTCATAGTCGCAGATATATTAGATAAAGGAGAGGATGACCCGTTCTACAAATGGATCATCGCAATAATCAAATCGTACCGTAAGCTGGACGATAAGCATAAGGAAATATTCCGAAGGACGCTTGATGAGTTATGATGCTCTTTGAGCGTCTTTCCATATAAACAATATGGTGTAGATTTGTTTCAGCTTTCTTTCATCATCGCACTCTTTCAGCAACTCTATAATAAACTCTTTGTATCCCATTTATTGCACTTCCTTTCCGAACGTTTGTTTGCATTATATCCCAAGGAAAGTCCAAAAAAATACACACCGAAATGGTAAACTAAAATTATCACTTCGGTGTTTTATTTTGTGCCACTTTGTGCTATTCTAAAAATGGTTGGAATCTGTAGAAAGGAGTATCATGAAAAGAAGCTTTCCAAGGCTCCCTAACGGTCTTGGGCATATCAAATATTTAGGGGAAGGGCGATCTAATCCTTATGCAGTCCTTCCACCTGTTTATCAAAATGGGTACAGGTATGGTAAAGCCTTATGCTATGTTCCTGACTGGTACACCGCCTTTGCGGTCTTAATGTCTTATAAGGCAGGTACGTATCACCCAGGGGATGAAATCGAACTTGCAAGGAAGATGCATCCAGGCATGGAAGAAGAAATGAGCGACCTTGCCAAAAGGATCATCGCAGATTATCAAATCATAGCTGCCAAAAAAGATTCCTACATCAAGGCAGGTTACCACACCTTCTACTCTGTTTATGAATCCTTTATGGAATCACGTTTCGGTGAGTATGCACCCACAGAGTTTTCCGACAATACCGTAAAGATGTACAAGTCAGCTATCAAGCGATGGGAGCCAATCTACGATCATGCAATCGAAGAAATCACCGTAGATGACCTACAGAACATCATCAATCAATTGGCTGACAAATACAAAAAGGGTACTTGTCAAAACGCCCTCTCTGTCTGTTCCGTTGTTTTTACACACGCTATAGCTAAAGGCTATGTGGACAAATCACCCACATCAAGCGTGAAGATCCCGTTTAAGGCAGGGTCTACTGAATCATCATTGGCTTATACCGATGAGCATCTGATAAAAATATGGAAGGCAGCCGTTAAGGGTGACCGGGTCGCTATAGAAATCATCGAACAGGTCTATACAGGGTTCCGTGTTGGAGCAATGTATGATTTAAAGATAGACTTCAAAAAAGATACGGTCTATGGTGGAGTAAAGACAGGCAAGAGATTGATTCCTCTCCATCCTTTTGTGAGGGAGTTTTTCAAGAATTATCCTCGACCGCCATATCCAAGGACCTATCTCAATACGCAAGTAAAGAATCTCTGTAGTCGGCTGAACATCCCACCGGAGTACACAACACATTCTGCCCGGCACACGTTTAAAAGACTTTGCGACAAGTATGATGTCAATCCTATAGCATCTCGGATCATGATGGGGCATTCCACCGGGAAAGATGTGCATGACCGATTTTACACCCACTGGGAGATAGAGGACCTGCGGAAAGAGTTGCTCAAGATCCCACCACTCGGCACAGAATCGGCACAAAATAGGTGAGTTGTGGTTATTTGTGCCACTTAAACCTCTCAACTCTGCTCCGTACCGCTCCACTTTGCTCTACATAAAATAGCAGAAAATCCTTTAAATAAGCGGTTTTCCGCATAAACAAAGGGTTCCGTGAAATCCATTGAACACATTATGCTATAATGTTTAATCCCTTTAAATAAGCGGATTCCAACCATGATTGTGCCGAATTTGTGCCACTTTCTATTGCGCAACTGGATAGGATTTGGTATGATATAGGTGTTGGTTTTTACTTATCATAAATCTCCCCTTTGCCGTCCCTTTACGGGGCGGTCTTTTTTTATACATGAAGAAGCACCCTGCCATTACTGGAACAGAGTGCCTCTTCGGGAATCAAATGAATATAATCATATTACAACATTACTGAAGCATTGTCAAACCTTTTTCAGGTATTCTCCGCTTGCCCATCCTTTTGTGGCTTTGTAGGTGATATACATCCACGTTACACCGCCTACCTTCTTTGTAGTGCCGTCACAGGTGCATTTAGCCCCATAGGGCATTGCTTTGATGACAGAGCCTGTGACAGGTTCCTTGCGGATGTTCAAGCCATGCTTGGCAATGACTTCATAGGTGACTATGGTTTTGGCAGGTGCATTCAGAATCTCGTTGACTTTATCCTGGATCTGATCGTATGTGTATGCGATTTCGCCCTTCTTATACAGAGCAGTGAGTTTAGATTTGCGTGTCGGATTCTTGCCATATTTGCCGTTGATGACATCGGTGACCAACTGGTCAAGGGACGGAGACTTGTGTTGTACTTCTTCCTTCTTCTCATCTTTCGGAGTAAGCTTTTTCGCAATGGTCTTATAGTCAGGGCAGATGAATCCACGGATGTACCGCTGATTGACTCTGCGCTGAATCCTACGAACCTGTGAAGGTGATCCGGCATTGCCCTCTACAACGCTGAATGTATCAGTGCCTACAGAAACCACAATACCGATATGGTCATGGCCTGTAGTATCATCACCTCTGCCGTCATCTTCCCAGTCATAAATGCAAGCATCGCCTACCTTGGGCTTGTACGCATCGTTCTCCACCCATATGCCTAAAGATTTGGCTTTAGAGATGGACTGACCGCAACTCATAGCAATAGGAACATACCCTGCCATCCCTGCTTTTATCCAAGCTGCGGATGTAGTGATATCGCACCATGCGTAGGATTCATGCGCCAGTGCCATGCCATGTGCTTTTGCATACTCATTGTAGATTTTGAGGATTTCCTTATGGATAGAAGAACCCTGTTTGCCACCTACCCATCCATTCATGATGGATGCTACCTTTTTACGTGATGCGGTTTCAGTCATTGTTCATTCCCCTTATAGTACTGGATGGACGATATCTTGAGAATCGTTCCCATGAATACATCAATCGCAGACAGAGTCCCAACGATCTGCTCCCCGTAAGGGAGACCCCATATTCCGGCTAAAGTGAAATACAGGGTCGCAAGTGCCGGGATCCATATCATGGCGATTTCTTTCAGCACATCATATGTTTTGTTTGGCATTGTCATGATACTTTCTTCTCCAAGTTGTCTATTCTCGCTTCGATGACCGGGATGCGAGAAGCGAAGTTGTTATGCTCTCGCACTTCCCTTGTCAACTCATCGATCTTCGTGTCAGTTACCGCCTGTGCCTTTTCCAAGTTGTTTGCCGTCTTCCGTGAGGATGAGATGATGGCAAGAATGTTTCCGATAAGAGTGATGAACCCTGTGATAAGGGCAACTACAATAGCTTCTGACATATCATCACTCCCAACTATACGTAGCCACGCCACCGCTTACCGTGACTCTTAATGTATACGTTCCATCCGCAGAAGGTGCATCGGGAATTTCCTCAAGCTTACCCTTTAAATCCTCATAATACTGTGTATCGTGTCCTACTGGCATCGATGCCCCGACCCACTCTTCCGTTCCGGCTGGGTCGCAAATTTGGAGTTCAGTATAGGGTTCTGCGGTAAACGAGGTTTGTGCTACAATCTTTGCGACATACTTTACGTCCGTCAGCGATGCTACAAAGTCCTCAAGAGTGCTATAGGACGAGTCTGTTATCCATATGTAATTAGCGTTGTAACAGATGGTTTTATCTTCTCTTGCGTATGCGTCTCCGCTTGCGTACCTGTTGCACATTATCGTGCCACCGCTTGTGTCTGCGACAAGCCCCGCTCTCTGTGCGTAAAACTGGGAATAGGTGCTATTTTTATGCCACGTCAATGCGCTTGCACTTTCCTCGCCAGTATAATTCCGCACCCCTTCTCCGCTCGGTGGGTAGATGTCCCCGTCATAGTAGAGGCTGTCTCCGTCAAGCTTGGGAAGGCCTCGGAGGGTCAGTGAGGAGTCGAGGGGATAGGTGTGGGCGGTGTAGGGTTCGAAGGTTGCATCTTGTACATCTGCGTACCTTATCATCGGATAGATGGTCACGTTGTCATAGGTTTTTCCACCTCTGACAAAAATGCGAATCGCGCAGTCCGCAGGAGTGTCTACCGTCAGCCTAATCGCAGAAACATTATTCCCCAACAATTGTCCATCCGGTGCTTGGACTTGCAAATAATAGTCTGTGTTATCAGCCTTATCTACGACATACGTTCCTTCGCAAAGATGTGCCGTGCCAATTGCTCTCGCTCCGTTGCTTTGTGGGCTTCCCGTGAAACTTATCGACCTATCGTCATTTACTTTTACCTGTCCGTTATTCCATGTGATGTCGCCGATTGTAATCTGCGCAAGGTTCTTCCCTGTCATCTTATGAGCGGTCAACCCTGTCACGCTCTTAATTGACCCTGCATCGTATGGATAGTAGTCATTGACTATCCCTGCCCACGCCTTTGCTAATGCCACTCCTGCTCCTGCGGTGGCTTGTTCTTGGGCGTAGATATAATCGGCGATTGTAGGCCCGAACATGAGGGTGAGGTCGATGATTTGAGGAGTAAATAACAGATTGGATACGGTTACGCCGGACAAAACTCGGATTCTTGCCGTTGCACGATTCGATACGGTGTTGATGCTATAGATAATGCCATTTCCTACATCTCGCACAACAGGGCTTTGATAATTATCGAGAAGAGCATATGTAGACGCACTTCCCCCGGATGGGCACCCCATCATCAACACTTTGTGACCATAGGACAATGGGAGCGAACCCACAAGAGCATATTCCGCTTGTGCAGTCGCCGTACCATTGACTGTGATAGTTCCGTCTCCGTTGTTTGTAAAGGTTACACCGTTGACTGTTTGTGTTGCAGGGTAGCCGCCTTTGTCAAGTAGCTGATTCCATACGATACTCCCCCCGACTATACTCCCTCTTTCCCTTGCTCCGTATGGTGTACGGCGAAGAATGTAGGGCGTTTTATCGGTCTGGTAGGATGAGGACAAGAGGTTGTCAGCGGTGCCTACTCTCATATCCGGGTAATATCCCTTTGTATCAAGGTTCTCGGCAGCAGTTTCCGCTCTCTCGGCAGCGTTCTCTGCATCTTCTTTCGCCTCGATCATTTGGTCAAGCCATGACTGATACGGGTCAGGAGCAGGGCCAACGGGTTCGATGGATGGGCAAGTCTTCGTAAGGTAGATTACGGACTTTTTGATCTCGCTATTTACGGTATAGGTCAACTGTGCTTCTCCGATACCTTCATTAGCTACATCCGTCTGATCTATTACCCAGGTGGACTGGTTATTCTCCGTAGTCATAGACTTTGGATAACCTTCTTCGTCTCCCTGTCTTTTAAGGACAAGAGAGAGTGTACCTGCACCATACTCCTCTGCCCAATTGGTGTAGTCAAAAACAAATTCGGTGATGTTGTTTTCTCCTACTCTACCAAGGTTGAGCATTACGGAACGCTCAACAGATAAGTCTATTACTGTAGTTGTCATTGTTTATCTCCCATTACCCAAGCATAACCCCTTTGATGCATACCGCTCCCCAACGTGTGGCGCAGGTGTGTGCGCTTGTATCAGAGTTGTACGCATTGACATAGTACGTTGTTGTCGATGTTGGGTTTAAGAATGTTACAAGATGCACGTAGGTGTATCCTGTGGTGGAAGCAAGTTCTTTCGCATTGTTCCATACCGATAACCCATCTTCATTAGGCGATGTCGATATGGCAAGCGTCCTGTATCCAGTGGCATTAGTTTTTGTAGCCCATCGCAAGGTAACTTTGACTATCCAAAGCCCTTTGCCTAATTCAAATGAACCAAGGTTTGTCCACGCATTTGCCGGTACAGATACGTTGCCAATCGTTGTAGATCCATTGACCGCACCTGCTATCATGCCGATTGCGTCTATGTTGTTCGATGATATTTCCCCATCCACAACAGTATTGCCATGAATTACTACAGGCGTGTTAGCGCCACCGACCACCAGCGTGTTTTTTCGCTGACCAATGGTAGGTGAAGAACCACCGCCTACCACAAACAAGCCGGGTTCTGAAGGGTCATTCCATACGCCAACTACCGTCTGCATGGATTGGTCATTCAAAGTGACATTGCCGTATCCGCCAACATAAGACCACGGGCCACCGCCTACGCATCCTTTACCAGTTACAAACGAATATTGGCCTACATCCGCATCGTGGAATACGTTATCATTGTCTTCCCACGACAAAGCACGGGGGCCAAAAGAATAGAACGGTGCTTGGACGATTTCGCCGGGTTGCGCTTCACCATAAATGGGGTCGGAAACGGTATCACCATATCCCAAATGCGCTATCAACTCGGTGTGATATTCATCATCATCGGGTCCAAATTTTATATCTATGCCACCATTCGATGTTTCCACATGGCCTTGCTCGACATATCCTGTCCTTGCATATGGCACTTGTACTGTCTGTCCATTTACTTCTTCAGTCTTGGAAGACAGTTCTTGCATCGATACTCCTTGGGCATCAAAGATTTCAACGCCACTACCCGATATCCTCGTCTTGGCTTGTGTGCCGACATATCCGACATCCAAACCATTCGCTTCGGTGAAGGTCAGGTAGTTGGTTGCCACTTTACTGGCATCATCGGCTGCATCTGCCAATGCCTTTGTAGTGGTTCTTATCGCATCTGTCTGCGCAGGGATATCTCTTAACTCTTCATCTGCCGTTGAGGTAATCGATGTCTTCCCATTCAAGATGGATGCACATGAGGTAACAATGGAAGGATAGACTTCTCCACCCTTGGTAACATATCGGATAATGTCACCAGTTTCTATCTCCCACCAACTCAACGTTGCCATTCCTAACGGGTAATACTCTCTGCCAAAGATTGCCCTTCCTGGAATAGGTAACGTTTCTTGCATTTCGTATTTCCCGGCAAGTGTCGAAACCCCACCGATCATATTCAGAATTACAGATGAGGATGGGTCTATGACGATGTTATATGCCCCTTCAATGCCTTCATTAAAGAGTGCATTACCTTCATCATCCATGACCACTACACCGCCGATTTTGGCCTTTTCTCCGACCTCTGAAGAGTATCTCTCCGATGCCGTGAAGACTTCGCCATAATCATGGATAGACTTGAATGCAAGGTATCCTGTGTTCGTTACATAGGCGTTTTCGCACATGATGAGTGCAACGCCTCGGATGAAATCACGATAGGTGATTCCCTGTTCATTGCCACCTTCCCAAATGAACAACGTGCGGAGAAAAGCATCTTCTTCATTCGTTAATCTCATGGGAACCTTGACTTCTTTACAAAACTCATCAAGGGTTTTTCTTACCGTCCATCTCGGTGTGAATGAAGGAATGACCTTATCAAACAGGATCATCTTGTCTTGCATGGTCAAAGTGGAGATATTGGATGATGTTTCCTCTGCTCCTACACAGATGTACGTTCCAAGCAGGTACTTGTCTGTTTCGTTCGTACCGTCTGTTGCGGATAAGTAGATTTCAAACTCTTCACCGATTGCGTTTTTGCCATATACGCCTGTGGTGTTGTCCAACTCTACTGTAATCTCATCAGCTACCGCAGTGCCGACTTGAAACGAATCACCCTCTACCATGCGAGAGTCATAAACAAATGTGCCTTGTCTTACCTGTGATTGAGAGAAACCATAGTTACAGGCCACGACCGTAACGATCTGCCTGTAACTACGATATAACTCTGCGGAAGGGATATTTCTCATGATATCATCGAACCCCCATCCCGTCTGATTAAGTTGAATGAAACGTTGCTCCACAACCCTGCACCATTGGAGTTGGTGTACATGGGTGTGGAACGATTGCCAACGTAGAAATAATCGACTTTGTACCCACCTTCAAGGGCATCGAGATACTCACAGTACATGTACTCCGGCTGAAACATCTTCAGCAGAGTGGATACTGTTTGCGTATCTACGTTGTTCCAGGACATCTCTAACTTGGATACCTGTCCGATTCTTTTCTTGTGCATCATGCCGTCTTCAGTTCGCCCGGCATCACTCTCGGATACATCTTCCAAATCGTACTGGTACGCAGAAGGGGAGCGAACATAGGTCTTCTGCGATGCGCTCGGATTCGGTACGGATGATATCCAATGAATCGGGCTTAACGGATCGTAACTAAACGCCATGTCTCTCCCCCCTTTATCCCATTGCTACTACAGGATGACCCATTCTTGAGTTGTTACCCTGTAACGCTCTTATGATGTCACTTGTGGATGCTACTCCACCGTTATTCTGTTTTGCCACAAGCTGACGAAGTAGGTCATTCTGCTCGGATAACAGTCTGTTGTTACCTGCCATTGCAGAGGCTACACCACCTGCGATACCTGCCACAATCTGATCGTTGTTAGCGACCGCAGTCCTGTTTCCAAAGGTACCGACCAACTCCGGCCCTGCTTCACGAGCAACGAATATCTGTCCGCTATCGACATAACCACCATTCGCCCTTGCGGTAATGTTGATAGATGTAGAGCCATTCAGCTTCATATTGAGCAATCTATCTACCTTTTCATCAAAAGCTGCTTTTACTCTCCATGTACTGGTCAGCGATGGGTCAATATTGCGATACTTGGCATAGGCATCCGTAAAGGAAGTCTTCTGCTCCGCTTTCAAGGTGGCTTTAGATACCTTGTCACCTGTATTCGGATAATACTTCGCTTTCTTTTTGCTCCATGAGAACAGTCTCCCAAACCATTTATCTTTGCCACCATTAAGTGTAGCATTCGATTTTTTGCCACTTGTCTTCGGAACCCATTTCCCACTCTTGTCCTTCTTGAACAACTTATTAAATTCATCCGTGGTATTGGCTCCAAGTTCTACATTGACTTGATTGGCACCGCCCTCGCCTTCTTTCATGCCAAGGGCAGCTTTTACGACAGGAGAGGCATCGATAGGTGCAAGGCCAAGGGCTTTCATGATTACATAACCGAATCCCTCGGACATAAGTTTGACCAAGTTTTCCGGGGCATTGACGATTGCCGTGGTAAGTCCCTCGATGATGTTCTTTGCCCAATCATCAAAGTTATTCCATTCCATGTCATGACCTACAATGCCTTCCGTAATCGATTTGAACAACCCGGAAGGAAGACCCACGATTGCTTCTCCAAGGCCATTAACCAAAGACTTGGCAAGGTCGGTGAGACCCTCAAGCGCAGCAGGTGCAGCTGCCACGATTCCTTCAGCAAGGTCCTCAAACAGTACATCCCATTCTGTCTTATCAACTAACGTTACAAGGGCATCACAAAGGTTCTTGATGAAATTGCCAAGTTTCAGACCGTTGGCTTTCCAGTCCATCGTATTGATGAAATCGTTGAAAGAACCTGCGATCTTACCTGCAATCTCATTCCACTTTACGTTCAAGGAGATGGAACCAATGGTGGTGAATGCTCCGTTGATGAATTTGGCAAGAGCCGTTGCCTTGACGCTTAACTTGGCTCCATCAAAGTATCCGTTTATGCCATCGGATATCTTCTTGCCCAACAGGTCAAAGTCAAATCCCTTTTCCCCGTCCTTACCGACAAAGCCTATCGCAAAGTCCCACATGGCGTTGAACTTACCTGCAAGCATCAAGCCGAAATCATATGCATTAAACTCGTTCAGTGCGCTCTCTACGGCGGTCTTTACTGCCGACCCCAGGTTCACGAAGTCGAAGGTATAGAGGAATCCATTTGCACCGGATACAAGCGTATTTATGCCAAGACCTAAATCCTCGCCCAATGTATCCCAATGCACATCTGCTACAAGGTTGTTGAGTTCGTTCGCAAATGCGGTAGTAGCTGCCTTTGCCTTTTCAGGCATACCTTGTAGTTTTTCGTTGATGATATCCAACCCGGCATTGATTTTCTCGGCAAGCTTGGAACCCCAGTCTGTGAACAAATCTTCCGCAGTTGCTACGGTTTCAAACATGGCAGCTGCGTTATCGGCAGCACCGCCACCGCCACCGCCACCAGTAGGCGATTTGTCATTCACTCCATTAAGAGGATTGATTTCATCAATGCCCAGGATAGTCGCTTTGTACTTGTCGGCAGCTGCTTTTGCACCATTGGCAGCGTTTGTAGCTGCGTCACCCCACTTGGTCGGATACTTGATCGCTTTCGTCCACGTAGGCTGGTTTGTAAGATATGCGATGGCCTGGTTGATAAAGTTGAGCATAGCAACAAACTTATCAACGATGGTGTCTATGGCAGGGGCCAAGGTGTTAATCAGAGGCATTGCCATTGCGCCCAAAGAGTTTTTGGCGTACAAAGCTGCCGTGGAGATTTGGTCCATCTTTTCAGCGAACACATTCCCCACCTCATTCGCATAGTTGTAGGCGTTCTTCAAGCCCTCGGTGAATCCCTGGGTAATCAAACGGATAGCAGACCGAATCGCTCTGTATTTAACGATACGCATGATGTCATTCATGCCTCGTTTAACTCTCGCTCCGAATCCCATGACCGCAGTTCCAAGACTTTTCAGTTGCGGTCCTATACCCGTGAAGGAAAGCAATGCGGAACCGGCTTTCATCGCATACGGGCCAATCGTCTTCATCCCATTTGCAATAGCCACGATTCCTGACCAAGCTGCTTTGGCTGCCGATGCAATGCCGTGAAGGACGGTTCTCATGCCCTGCGCAGCTGCTTTTGCAAGCGTTGTGGCGTGATACCATGCCATCTGTGCAGTAGTAAGCTTTGTATAGCTTGCAGCCGCATTGTCTGCGTTGCTTGCGCCTTGATCGCCAACACCATTAGTCCCGTCCTTCACGGGTGTTGTGCCGGTATCTACGCCCTTCTGACTACCGCCTGTGGCTAACCTTAACCCTCTTGCAATATCAGCAAGGTCGGCAAGTTTTTGGGCATCTACCTTTTCAAGAGCCTCTAACTCTTTATTGATGACCTGCAAGCCCCACGCAAAGTCGGCAAACTTGGACGCATCCGACCTGTTGATCGCATTTGTAAGGCTTGCAAGACCGCTGACGGTACCTGCGATGTCGCCAAGTCCTTTGAACCCTTCCAGGCTCTGCTTAACCATATCCAGGCAACCGACAAAGTCATGGTACTTGCCAGTATCTATTTTATTTACCGCATTCTGAAGACGGGCAACAGAAGATATCAGATTGGTTATACCCTTGGATTCGCCGAAGCTTGAATTTATCTTATCTATGGCTTGGCCCAAGGTCTCCAATGCCTTTATGGCAGCATCGATGCTCTGAAGTCTATCAGTATCGCCAACGATTTTTATTCTTACTTCATTGTATTCAGCCGACATCTTCTCTCACCTCGCTTTCATAATGCTTGTTCCATGCGTCTGTAAGTGCTTTCATCTGGGCAAGATCCCTCTCATATTGGGCTTTCTCAAGTCTCCGTTGTCTTTCTTCCGACTCCTCTTTCGTAATCGGATACGGCTCATCAAGATACCCAGTTTCGTTTGTCTTCGCAGCGTCTGCGTTGAATGCAAATATGATCGCATCGTAGATATATCGCCCTTGCATCCACAATTCCTGGTTCTTTTGGGATCTCTTCAGCATTTCAGCTTTACGATAGTACACGGGGAGATCAGCTTCACCGTGCCAGTACTCTTCCGGGGTCATTCCCATCACCATGTAGTGCGGAAACTCTTCTCGGAAAAGTGTACTTATCGAAACAGGGGAAGACCCGTTAAGGCCTTCCCCTTCTTCGGGTGTTATTCGTTGATCTCCCACGTTGCGTTTCCCTCTTCGGGATCGCTGATAAGGGCATTGATTGGGGCTGCATACATCTCGATCAGTGCAGATACGAGATTCTCTTTCCCGGAGATTTCGTTCCAAATCTTATCCGTGGTCTTCTTGGCTACGAACGGATGATGTTTCCGAAAAGCCCCATAGAAGAGTTCAGGATAGGAAAACGGATTGTTCACGATCTCATCACGGGTAAGACCACGATTAATCATGTATTCAACGCTTTCACGGTCGTACTCAAGAACATATTGCTCTTTACCATAACCGATATTGATTTTTGCCATTGCTTTCTACCTTTCTTCTTGTGCCTTACTCGGTGGATACACCAGTAGTCGGACGGATATTGATGATCATATTCTGCACCGCATTGACAGACGCTTCAGCATCAGATACGGTCAGCAGACCTTTGAAAGAGAACTTGCCATCGGTACCAGTCGGAGTGGCAACTCCATTGGTTTCGGTGCCACCATACCACACGGCATAGTCATGTACGGTACCTTCCAGGGCCTTCAGCGTGGTAAACGCAGTCTTGTCCCAGTTTGCCTCGAACTCATAACCTGCATTGTCAACGGTGATGATGCCATCGATGAAGACCTGGATAGGATCAGACATTGTGGTGGCATCAAGGCCTTCTTTGGTGCCGATCAAACGAGGCTTCGTCTTGATGTCGACCAGTTTGGTGTAAGTGGTCGCAGAAGAAGATGCCTTGTGCATAAGAAAAGTCTTATAGGTGTTAATCGCCATAGTTTATCTCCTGTAAATCGTTGTGCCGTTAGTCCGCGCGTTGTACTGACATATCGTTTGGAAATTCACTCCGTCATCGAACGCTATGAAAGAGGTGTTCATCCTGTCGAATCCCTTGCCTATGAACCATGAGTCGATGTAACTCATAATGTCCCTGGCTTTTCTCCTCTTACCTACGCTCTTCGATACGTATACTCGCACCTCATAACCGACATTTACATAGTTTTCATTTGTCCCGGAATCAACGGTGAGGCGGTCGGTGGTGTTCGATATCTCCTCGATAGCTACCATTGGAAGTACTTCGGGAACCATGATGATTTCGTTCTCAACTCTCATGTCCGGGTACTGGGCTGCGATATATTCACATACCTCATCGAACAGGATGGGTTCTATATCAATCATGTCTCTGCAAGCACCCCCTTTATGATTTCTTCCGCTTCAGCCCTTAATTGATTCACGGTGTTGTACATTACCCTTGCAGGTGGGCTACCCCAGGTTCTGTAAACTCCATCTCTGACTACATCAGTTCCGTCTTTGCGGTGTGCCACAACAGGAACCGCATAACCACCGGAGCCTTGTTCGCCTTTGTATATCCATCCGTGTTCATTGGCTCCCTGCCCCCTACCGTATGTTCCGTATGGGACTACATTCGGAATTTCGGATGCCCAGGGATGGCCTTCGGATGTGTGGAGAACACCGGAACCAAACTCGATGAACATCGTGCTGAAGCCACTCGCAACGATATAGACGGTGTTTCCATCAGCAGACCATATGGTGTTGACAGTAACATCGTTTTCGCCCGGATATGGAGCAACTCTATACCCTGCGTCTGCTATTTCGATGCCCTCTTCAGCAAGCCTCTGAAGGATTCTGTGAAGCAGATCAGTGTTTACTTCTTTCTTTAGCCGTTCAAGGCGTTTGATGGTCTCCCGGAGACCCGTACACTCAATCTTCACTCACATTCACCTTCTTAATGGCATATGTGATGTAGTTCTTCGATTTGGCTACTCTTTTGACGATGTAGTCATAAGGGACTGTTAATTCCCCATCGACATACGTTGGATGGTGGTCGACCAACAGTACCGTGTTCTCGTCAATGGGACAGTCTAACCAATTTGTGACCATTGGCTTGTCATAGTCCACATTCACTCCAAACATCTCAACATCTGCCGTACCCCTTGCCCATCCGACATGGATTCGGAAGGGCGTAGGGTCTGAATATTTCGGTCTGTTTCCGATGAAGCGTCCATTATCGTCATAGGCTTTCTCCATGCCCTCGTAGAGGCGATACCATATGGTGGTCTTATACCTCTCCATCAGCATTTTTCTTGCCCCCGATCTTGGACGGTATCGAGCAATACGGAAGGATGTACTTCGTAAACTCCGGTGGAATGTCAGCAGAAGCAAATGTATCCGTTACACCCTGCTCCGTATGGCTCATCAAACCGTATGTTCCGGCATTGTTGTAGTAGTACTGGGCGATCTGTACCACGAGCATATCGTAGAAGGAAGGCAACTCATATTCGTCCCTTTCCTTATCTCCGATGGGATACAGCCTCTCAAGGATCTTGCTCTTCGCAATATCAAGGTAGAGTGCTAACACAGAGGGATCTGCGTTCTCGTCCACCAACTTGCGAAGCATCTCCAGTTTGTGACTTCCGCAGTCATCCATGCGTCAGCACTCCTTTCTCATCAACCCGCAGTAAGAGTGACCCGGACCGCTTTGGTCTCATCGACCAGGGCAGCCACATAGTACTTACGAGCGAAGATGGTGTTCAGACGGATGTTTGCAGCAGTTTCGGAACGATTGTCCTTGCCAACGTTCTCGACTTCGGTACCCTGCTTGACGAACAGTTTGACCGCTTCGGGGCGAGCCACAACGATGGTCTTCTCGGTAGCGTTCTTCTTCGCATACAGGTTCATACCGGCAACGGTGCCGACATATCCATCACGGGCGAAAGCTTCGACATACTGAAGGGTATCTTTCAGTTCCTTACGGACGGCTGCAAGGTCCTTCGGATGAACGATGGCAAAGGTCATCTCTGCCGGGTTGTCACCCTCTTCGTTGATGAGAGCCTGTGCATCGACAAGGCCGTCATAGATGGAGACAGAACCATTAGCGGTCTGCGTGGTCTTGATCCACTCGCCATAGACATCAGCGTTCATCTTATCGAACAGACCTGCTGCCTGTTTCTGAATACCAGTTTCGATGGCGGTCGGATCAGTGTACAGTTCTTCATCGTAGTACTCAAAACGGTTCTGTGCAGTCTTGATGTCATAGGTTGCCGGAGTGTAAGAGGCTACGATAGACTTGGTGTTACCTTCGCCCATCGCAAGGACTTCGGTACCGTCAGTTGCAGTGTAGGTGTTGACCTTGATCTGCATACCCGGCTGACCTTCCAGTGCGTTGTCAATGGTGACAAAGGGCTGAAGGTCCAGTCGAGAAGCGACCAGTTCCTCGATCTCGTTCTCAAGGACAAAATTGCTATAAATGGTGTTTTTCGGATCAGCCATTATTCTTTCTCCTTACTTCATTGCTTTGTATTCGTCAGGATGCTCGGAAATGAATGCCATCTGCTCCCGGACGGAAAGCTTCTTGAATTTTTCTTTCGTCATGGTAGTGTTGTTCCCACCATGAGAATCGGGAACAGGATTGTTCTTTAAGAGTTCCGTCTTAATGGTTTTCTCCAGGTTCCCTTTATAGGTGCTTAAAGTATTGAAAAAGGCATCGATGTCTCCATCAGCAAGCGACTGCGCTCCTTTGGATGCCTCTTCTTTCGCAAAGCCGTTCTCCAGTAACTTGGCGGTGAAACTGGAAACCGTCTTCTCTTTGCGAAGTGTTTCAAGTTCGTCTTTCAGCGCATTCATGGCTTCGTTTTCTTCTTCACTCTTGCGCTGATCTTCAGTCAGAAGTGCATTGTGCTTCTTCTTCCACTCGGATGCTTCGGATGTCGCTTTGTTCAGACTGCTTTTGAGTCTCTCAATCTCTCCACTGGAATCGGGCAGATCAATCCCAAGAAGAGCATTGACCTTTTCTTCAGCGGACATTCCCTCGAATCCTTCAATGGTGCTTACATCGATTTTCATACCTTTTTCTCCTTTGCGATTTTTGTCTTCTCTGACTTCTGCGATTTTCGAC
>Ga0326511_10000688_pt1 | contig 29658 bp, 21 predicted proteins | sample 0_2496_0518_D_FD_203701 | JGI IMG/M metagenome (GOLD analysis project Ga0326511, IMG submission 203701) | Bovine rumen microbial communities from UC Davis, California, United States - 0_2496_0518 | ecosystem: Host-associated > Mammals > Digestive system > Stomach > Rumen | place: USA...
CATAGCGATTTCCGTTTTTCCAGATTTTAACGCCATGACCATTCAGCATTCCGTTTGTGAATTCGCCCTCACATTTTGCGCCGTCAGCCCAATAGAACACACCGTGACCAGTTCTTTGACCGTTCTGGACTACGCCTTCATATTTTTCATGATTTGACCATGTATAGACACCCTGACCCTGTTCGACACCATTTTCAAAATCTCCGTCATAGCGGCAGCCATTTTTCCAAGTTTTTACACCATGGCCATAAATTTTTCCATCGATAAAGCTGCCCTCATATTTTGTACCGTCTTTCCAGAAATATATACCATGGCCATTTTCAAGACCGTCTTTAAATTCGCCCTCATACTTATCACCGGATATATAAGAATATACACCACGACCGTGAGGCTGTCTGTTTGCATTTACTTCGCCGGAATATTTATCTACAGTATTTGCCTCTGTAGTCTGATACGTTTTAGGGTTATTCACCATATTTGAAACGCTTTTCCGAATGCCGTCAAAAAGACCCATAGAAACACTTCCTTAATAATAAAAATTTAAAATCGCTGTACTAATTCAGCTGATAATTTTATTATACAATATTTTTCAAAAAAAATCAATAGAATCTGATAAAAAATACAAGAAAATTATTTTTTATCATCCGGCATGGAAAAAACGACAATTTTCTGACGGCGGGGTTTAGGCTTAGGCTTTTCTTCTGTTTCACTGTCGATAAAATCAGAAGTCATACGTTTATAATCCTGCTGAAGCTGATAGCGTTCATTAAAATACGGATAGCCCTGCTGTCTTTTTACCCAGTTCATTTTCATGCATTCCGGAATCTGTGTCAGGAACAGAATTCCCAGTGCAATACCTGCATACGGATGCAGAAAGCCGATTACAGAGGCAGCTGTAATTAAAATCAGAAGCAGATACACCAGTTTCACCCGATCAGCAGCGGCAAAAAAAGCCGTTACAAATATGACAATATTAATCACAAATGCAAATATTCCCCACAACAATGCCGAGCCTCTGTCCAGATCGCCATAACGCAGAATGGGCAAAGTAATGACGTGAAAATAGCAGTTTGCAAACAGGGTCACACTTGTGAGGAAAAATCTGAATCTGTGCATATTCTGAAACCGGAGCATCATTGTTCGGCATTTTGCATAATGCGAAGTATTAGTTTTATAATATTTATTCGGCATTTTCATAGCAATTCTCCTTTGCGTATAAAATTAACAGGTTATTCATATTTTATTCATATAGTTGATTTTCTATCTGATATATACTATAAGTATTTTTAAACGATTTCTATTATTTTTTATTCCGGACGGATTTTTAATCTGTTATTTTTCAAAACCGCTTAATTACGTATATATCATTGATTTTCATGTGATTGTTTTCATTACAATCAGTATATCATATTATTCATAATTTGTCAATACTTTTTTCATAATTTTATTATTTTTTAAATTCTGCATAATCCAGAGAGTAAAAATATCCCATCTGTTATGATTTATGCACAAATCAGATTAAAAATTATCCAGATTGTAATTTTAAAACAAAAAATTCCCCGTCTGTGCAGAGTTGCACGAACAGGGAATTTTATCAATTCAGAAATTATTCAGCTTTGTAATCATAGACTGTCGGAGCAGTCGGGAGAGCATAGCCTGTACCGAGGAAATAATCTGTATGCGGAGGCTGATTATAACCATTGTTCTGAGCCGCTACCTGTACACGATACTGCGGATTATGCATCAGACTGTAAATATTATATTCTGTACTGTAAGTAGTTGTGAAGACTCTCAGACCGCCGTCAGATTTACGGAAGATCATTTCTTCTCTCCAGTCGCCCATGAGATCGCAGGTCAGACAAGCATTGGATTTAGAAGCATTATTATAAGTTACACCATCACCAGTGAAGACTCTGCCTTGTCCGTACTGATCAATCATAGTTCTGTCGAGGACGGCTCTTTCGAGAACGCCTGTCCAGTAAACAACAGAATTCTGACCCCATTTTGTAATGCTGTTGAATGTCATACCATTACCGGAAGCATCGACCATCTGTTTGCCTGTTGTGCAGTCATATAAAATATTATTATGAGAACCGGCCATTTCTGCACCATCATTACCAGCTACCAGATTATCAGCGATACATCTGCCTGTATCACCTCCGGCAGTTTCACGGAATAATACTTTTCCGGTCTTACCGTCACGGAGAATTGTACCAAAATTAACTACTGTACCATTCGGATGAGTTTCATCTTCAAGACACTGGAAGATTTCCAGACCGGGATTAGAGGGCACGAAATCGCCGATATGAATCGCATCACCATGAGCAAGACTTGTTGTATTCAGAACAGTACCGTTATCATCTACGATTACAGAACCGCATACGACTTCCTGTTTACCATCACCATCGACATCAGCACCGAGACAATGATGATTTCCATCGCCATAGCCCTTAGCAGAAACATTATGACCGGTATCCCATGTCCAGCGTTTGGAGAGCTTTCCGTTCTTGACATCCCAAGCGGCAACGGCCATTCTGGTATAATAGCCACGTCCGAAGACTGCACTTGCGTGCTCGCCATCAAGATAAGCAACGCAGGCTGTGAATCTGTCAACACGGTTGCCGTAACTGTCGCCCCAGTCGGAGACTGTACCGCGAGCAGGATCATAATTCTGAGTATCAAGAGCCTTACCAGTTGCACCATCGAAGAGCGTGATATATTCAGGGCCTGTCAGGATGCGTCCGGCTGTAGAGCGATAATCTTTTGATTTATCGCCGATATAATTACCCTGACCGTCTTTTGTACCGTCAGCAGTCTTGCAGATCAGCTCGCATTTGCCGTCACCATCGAAGTCATAGACTAAGAATTGTGTATAATGCGCACCGGAACGGATATTAATTCCCAGATCAATACGCCATACAAGAGTACCATCCAGACGATAGCAGTCAAAGAATGTAGTACCAGTATAGCCGTCTTTGGAGTTATCCTGAGAATTGGACGGATCCCATTTTACAAAGATTTCATACTGACCATCGCCGTCAATATCACCGACAGAGCAGTCATTTTCATAATAAGTACAGGTTGTACCGTCAGGCATAGTCTGATCAGCGGGTTTCTGAGTATTAATATCAAAATAAGCACCATGTTTATCGCTGTTCATAGTTCCGAAGACAGTCGCAGCGTTAGCGAATTCAGTCATTGTTGTGCCGACAAAGGTATCGACTGTATAGAGATCATCAGCAGTACCGCCGTCAATATGATAATTAGTTGCTTCTCCGGCATTGATCTGAGCGACAAACTCGCCATTCTTGTAGAGTTTGAAGTAAGTATTTTCGTTATCTGTAGCGAGTGATCTCCAGCTGACGAGCATACCTGTCGAAGTCTTAGCCGCTGTAACGCCTCTGTTGAGATATTCCATCTGAATGCCGACACCCTTTTGATTTCTGTCGTTGATATTTAGAGGAGTACCCTTGACAGGAGCGATCGGCTGAGAGGGGCTTTCTTTCTGATCTGTATTTGTAATAGAAATATAATCAATATTAGAAGCACCATCAGCAGTCATAGACGTAAATGTCAGAGAATTCATACCAGCAGAAAGCGGAATATAAATTGTTTCTTCCTGCCAAGTCGTCCATGCACCAGTAGTTTTGCCTTCGAGTGTCCAGTAAACGATCTGACCGTTGATTGTTACTGCTACAGTTCTGTCAGAAGTTCCGCCGTTGGCATAGCGGACAGTCAGAGCATAGACACCATCAGAACCTGCGGAAACTGTCCAAGTTGCATCTGTTCCGAGTTCGTTATAGAGATTCAGATAGGCTTCTTCTGTGAATCCGGCATTAGTTGTTTCAACAAAAGCCTGTGTGAATTCGCTGTCAACACCGGCATAGCGGCGTTCAGAATCAGAAGCGGCTTTTACAAGATGATCTTTGCCGAGCAGGAATTTATTTAATTTTACAATATCTTTGACAGCGAAATTGCCATCGCCTGTGACATTTCCGGCATGTTTCTGATGATCAGTAGCGTTTCCGGAAAGCAAGAGTTTTTTAGATAAAATCAGATCATAGATATTGACAATTCCATCATCATTGAGATCACCGGAAATAAAATCATCTCCGGTAACTTTGACTTTAGTTTCTTTTGCAGAACTTTCTACATAAGAGACTGGAATCAATTCCCAGTCCTGACAGTTTGCGCCGTTGATTTCCCATTGCTGAACGTTAGCACCATCAGTAGTTTCAGCATTGATGACTTCGGCGGCCTTTGCGGTCGATTTGATAATCAGTTTGAAAGTGCCGTCCGCATTGGCAGAGAGATTGAATAACTGATTATCCGCCCCCTTGGCATCGGCGATACTGATATTATTTCCGGAACTGTCCAGACTCAGAGCTTTTCCGGATGTGGAGAGAATCTGATAATAGCCGTCTGCATTGGCTTCGAGTTTCCAAGTATTGGAGGCATCAGCTTTTTTGAGGGAATTCTGTACGACATTGGAATCAGCAATGCTCATATAGATTCCACTGTTGACATTACGGATGACATAATAGCCGTTAAGATTTTCGGCTTCGGCGGATGCAGTCACGGATGTCATTGCCTGTCCTGCGGGAAGTGCGGCGAGCATCATCACTGCGGCTAAGAATGCTTTGATTTTTTTCATACACCGTTCTCCTTTTTATAAAATAATAAAATCAATTTTTACTGACTGGATATATTATTATTTTTATTATATAAAATTTCCTGTATTTTGTCAAGCAATTTAATAAATTAAAATAATTAATCAAATAATTTCGTCATAATAAATAAACAAGATTTCCGGTATTTGTATATTATGCTGATTTTTAAAAAAATTCTGACAAAGTGTCATATTTTGTTTCAGTGAATTGTTTTATTTACAGGAAATTGTTTAAGACTTGATGAAGAATCATAACAATTCTGTAATTTCTCTTGACAAATATACACTCGTGTGCTATACTGATAACTGTATTAAATTATATAGTACACATCAAATACGTTTCACAGGAGGTTCATGATATATGAAACAGACAGGGAAAAAATTTTATCAGCGTACAATTGCCTTGCTGTCGGCTCTGATTCTGACAGTTTCTTTTGCAGGATGCAGTAAAAATCAGAATCAGGATAACAGCGGCGGAAATTCCGGCGGAAACGGTTCGAGCAAAACCGCTCAGGCTCTGAATATTTCGTTCGATCATTCATATGCTTCGGAACAGATTCCAATTGACAGCAATATGTATCTCAATACAATGACGGAATTCAACGGGAATTTACTGATCTCCGGCTTTTACTCTGACGATGCAGATGCCGGCTCAGGCACTCGTATCTATATCTATAATATCGAAAGCGGTACGATGACACCGGCAGAACTTGCTTATCCGAAAACACTTGCTAAGAATGTTGATTATTATATTATGACAAGTTTTGTCAATACTCAGAATCAGCCTGTATTTGTCTATCATGCTTCTTCTTATGATGAGAAAAACGAAGAAAATCCCTATCAGGATTTAGGCTACACAATGGAAATCTATGACGAAAATTTTGAAGTGATCGAAACAAAGAATCTTTCTGATCTGCTTGATGAAGATATTTATTTTTCCAATATGATTCAGGGACAGAACGGAAATTTTTATGTCACTGCTCAGAACAGCATGACAGGTCAAAGTGCAATCTATGTCTATGACAAGGATTTCAAGAAAACCGGAGAAGTCGAAAGCAACATGCAGTATGTCCAGCAGATGTTCATCAATAAAGACGGAAAAATCGTCATGAATTATCAGGATTCTGAATGGAACAACTGCTTCGGTTTTCTGAATACTGATACCAATACACTTGAAGCGATCAAAGTCGATGGTATGCCTCAATGGTTCAATCTCTCGTTCGAGGGCAAGAAAGATTATGATTTATTTGTTGCTGATTCTACAGGAGCTTACGGAATCAATCTCGAAGCTGGAACTTGTGAAGAAGTCATCAACTGGGTGAATTCTGATTTTATGGGCGATTCGATCAGTCAGGCCGTACAGCTTGCAGACGGCAGATTTATTATTGTCGATAATGATTATACCAGTAATGAAGCATCTGCTTCTGTCTGGGTTCTGAACGAACGTGACCCGAAAGAATTTGAGAATGTTCAGCTCATCAGCCTTGCGACTCTTTGGATGCCGTCTGATCTGGGAAAAGCAGTCAATACTTTCAACAGAACCCATTCAGATTACAGAATCGGTGTCATGAATTATGATAAATACAGTACAGAAGAAGATTATCAGGCTGGTCTGAAACAATTTGAAAATGATATGACATCCGGCATTGTCGCAGATATTATCTGCATGTCCTATATGCCTTATGAACGCTATGCAAATAAAGGTCTGCTGATGGATTTCAGCGACTATATCAGTCAGCTGAATTCTGATGAATATTTCACAAATTTCTTTGATTCGCTCAGATACGGCGATAAGCTCTACAGAATCGGCTTTTCCTATGATGTCGCCTCACTCGAAGCGAAAACCGATAAGGTCAACGGCAAGAGCGGACTCTCTTTACAGGAATTCACTGATCTGATTGCAAATCTTCCTGAGGGAATGGACGCATTTTCAGAAATGACAAAAGAATCCGCACTTTCTAACTTGGCTGTTACGTTTATCAATAATTTTATTGATCTGAACACAGGAGCATGTACATTCAATTCTCCGGAATTTATCAAGCTTCTGGAATTATGCAATTCTTATCCGACTGATGCAGACGATAACAGACAGGATTGGGAGCAGGAAGAATGGGAAAAATACTGGGCAGAAGAAAATTATCAGTATATCAATGACAAAGTTCTGTTCCATGATGTCTATATCAGCGACATCAGAGACTATCTCCAGCAGAGAGCACAGTATTTCGGCGATACGGATGTGACTCTCGTGGGATTCCCGACCGCAACGGAAGGCAGTAACGGCGGAAAATTCTCACCGGATTATACAATTTCTGCTTCTGCAAACTCTGCTATGAAAGATCAGATCTGGGAATTCTGTCAGCAGATGCTTTCCGAAGAAAGTCAGGAACATCTGAGCTATACCCTTCCCGTCCGGAGAGAAGCCTTTGATAAACTCTCTCAGAATGCCCTCAAGCCCGAAACTTATTATGATGAAGAAGGCAATCTGAAAGAACTGGATTATATAAGCGTCTGGAGAGGCGATGAAGAAACACATGTTCCGCTCCCGACTCAGAATGATATTGATAAAATCAAGTCTTATATCGAAAACGTCAAAGATACGATTTATTATAACGAACAGGTCTATAATATCATTTCCGAAGAAGCACAGAAATATTTCTCCGGCGATCAGACATCACAGGCGGCCGCCGATATGATTCAGTCGCGAGTAAGCATTTATCTCTCAGAGCAGACCTGATTTCAGATTGATTACTTTTCTACTCTCAATATATAAAAATCCCCCTGATGATTGTAAAATCACAAGGGGATTTTTGTTTATTATAATATAATTAATTTTTATCCACTGTTACTGTATAGCTTCCGTCAAAGAGTTCGCCGATCATGACAGAATAGCCTGTTTCGACTGATTCGCTTTCATCCGAAGCATACCAGTGCCATCCGGAGATATTACTGTTAAGAATCTGTCCGGCTGTGAAGACATCTCCGCCCTCTGCATCATTGACGAGCCGGATTAACCGGATTCCGTCATCATCATTATTCGTATATTCCGAACCGTTTTCATATTTGAACGAAGTCCACCAGCCGTTATTGGCAAGATCTGCCTTGATATGATATGCTCTGATTCCGTTTCCGGCAGTAATCCAAGGCGCATAGACCGCATTACTGTTATTTCTTTCATTTGTCATGTATTCAAGAATCAGATATTCACCGTTATAATCCAGATCACCATACGGAAGAATCAGACAATTGCCGTTATCTCTCTGAGCATTCGAGAGTGTGAATGTCTGTGTACCGCCCTTAGCAGTATCATAAGAAAGGATCTGATTTTCCTTGTACCAGCCGAGCATTAATTTTGAGAAGCATCCGAAATCGGTAGAAGCATCCATATCCATGAGTTCGACTCCGGCGGTATTGGTATCGCCGTGGAAGCCCTCACCATCATCAGGACTGTTATATAAATAATAATCCGGCAGACCCATGCAGTGACCCATTTCATGCTGATAGCTTGATGTAAAATTGCTGTAATTGGATTCTGACACAATCTGAGCATTACCGGTAATCAGATGACCCATTCTCATACCGTCAACGACTGTGCCGTCATAACCAACCGGCCCCGCACAAGGCCACCAGTCACTTGCCCATTCGTCACCGCCCTCGGTAACGGGAACGGTCAGCAGAGTAACATCAATATCACCGTCACCATCGCCATCGAACTGACTGAAATCCGCTTCGCTGTCAAAAGCGGCATAGCATTCTTTTGCGAGTTCTTCTTTATTCTGAGCATAATAGCTCATATTATTTTGGGCTGTATACCGGAAAGCCTGACCGTTCAGATGCATAATGCCCTTGGAAGAACGTTCATAGAACGCTTTCATACTCTCGAACGGATAATTAGAATTAGATTCATCTTCATCACCGAAAGCGATCTGATTCAGCTGTTCAGCAGTCGGAGAATAATCATATTTTACATCTGGAAAATCAATATAGAAAATAATGACATTGCCTGTTCCCTGAGAGGGCAGATTATGATATGTCAGTTTCTGAATCGGAGGAGTAATAAAATCATCAGATACGGGATCAGTTTCAGTCATTGTTTCTGATTCTGATTCAGTTTCTGTTTCAGGTTCTTCTTCATAAACTGTCATTGTCCAGTCTCCGGACAGAACAGCACGTTTTAGCAGAATAAAATCATAGATATTCACACTCTCATCGAAATTCATATCAGCAAACCAGAACTGATCGGCATTGAGAGTCTGCACACCGAGCAGATATTTCTGCATCATGATAATATCAGTAATGCCGACATTGACATCCTGATCAAGATCGCCCATATATCCTGCGAAATTTTCAGGAAGCTGTGTTTCTGTGGATTCGGCAGCTTCCTGATCTCTGGGAGCAGCAGATGCAGACAGATTCAGCATACTGCCTGAAGCAAGCAGAGTTATACTGCAAATACCTGCGAGTATTTTTTTCATATTCATAGTAAAATTCCCCTTTGTATAAATAATATAGTAATTTCAGTATAGCATAGTTTTTAATTTTTTTCAAGTAGTTTTTAAAAAAATTATGAATTTTTGACAAGATTCAGAACAGCATTTCTCTGTTCGGCGGTATCTCCGGCGGAAGATGCAGATAGTCATATTTCAATAATTTCTGATAATTTTCCGGATATTTATAATAATCAATTTCATAAGGATTATTACCGGGAACATCACGATAGAGAACAGTTTTTTCATACCGTTTTGCATACTGATCATATAATTTCAGAGCCTGTTTTTTATCCAGAAATGTAAACATTCCGTCATGCAGATGAATGCCCATACGGACGGAGTTCCGCCATTCGTCATAAGATACACTTTCGCTGGAATACCACAGATACTCATAACGCAGATTACCGGAACTGTTCCGTACAGTAACGGTTTGGAGACAACCTGTTGTAAAGGCAGCCGCAAAATCCAGAAACGGAAATTCACTTGCCAGATAAAAACAATATACCAACAAATCCCAATAATCATATAAACATCCTATACTATGATTAATTCCAACAGTACCATCCGGATGACACCAGCCCCAGAAACTGCCATTATCCTTATACCCGTCAAATGGACTTGATGTATGATAATTCAGAATGACTTCTTTTGCCTGCTGTTCCGTGACGGGTCTGCCGCGAAGCCGGAAATACGGATAATAAGTATTATTAGTATAAAAATTTTTCAGCGGCTGAATATCGCCGATAATATCAGCATGAGTTTCAGCATTCCGGCGCATACGTTCCGGCCAGTGTACGACTTCGTCATAATAATAATACCAGTCATAATTTTCTTCCGGATTGCCTGCCGTATGATATATTTGTAAAAAAGATTCTCTCAGATTCATGATTCACACCTTTTTGAAATCTTTTGCATCGCCTCTGTCGGTAACGACTTCATAGCCGATACTTGCGGCACGGCGTTCGGTACACTGACGGCACTGAGCGGATTCATCTCCGGTACAGATTTTATTGTCATAAAGCATATATTTTTTTCGTACACTGGTAGGGGAAAGATTCGGCATGATGACATTTGCACCGGACTGCAAGCCCATTTCACGGCCTAACGGGTGAATTGTTCCGAGAGCTGTCGTTGACGGAAGCAGAACTTTCGGGAATACTAATCTTAATACTGATAATAATCTGAGAGTTAATTTCAAATCGCCGTTGGGCTGATCTCTGAAAGGTGTATCCTGATGAGACAGAAACGGCCCTATGCCGATCATCTGGGGCTGAAGTTTCTGGAGAAATCTCAGATCTTCGATAATATTATCCAATGTCTGATACGGACTTCCGACCATGATACCTGCTCCGACCTGATAGCCGATTTTTTTTAAATTAAACAGACATTCCTGTCTGTTTGCACAGCTCATAGCAGAGGGATGCAATTTCCCGTAATGTTCAGGATTTGCTGTTTCATGTCTTAATAAATAGCGTTCTGCACCGGCCTGAAAATAGGCAAGATAGCTCTCATGGCTTTTTTCACCGATCGAGAGTGTAATAGCACAGTCAGGGAATTCCTGATGAATCGCTGATACAATCGAACAAATTTTATCATCTGTAAAATAGGGATCTTCTCCGCTCTGGAGCACGAATGTCCGGAAGCCCAAGTCATAGCCTTCCCGACAGCATTCTAAAATTTGATCCTGTGTCAGGCGATAATGTGAGAGATTTTTATTATCTCTCCGGATTCCGCAGTAATAACAATTATTTTTACAATAATTAGAAAATTCGATCAGTCCCCGAAGATAGACTTTATTTCCATAATATTCCTGCCGGACATCATCGGCATTGCTTTTGAGTTCGGCATCATAGAGATCACAGGACAAAATTTTTTTAAATTCCTGATCTGTAAGATTCTGATTTTTTCTTAATTTCTGAATTAATTCTGACATGTACTTCACTCCTTACTGGACTGGGGGGATTTTTCTGCTGAAACAGATTTTATTTAATTTGATTATTTTTTTTACAGAACTTATCATTTTCAAAAGCAGATTTCTTTCTCCGGAGGGGAAACTGTCTGCTGGATTATGCTTTGTTCTGATCTTCTGGGGAGGCAATTTATATTTTCTGCATCAGCATGATAAAAAACAATTTCCGGAAAATCTGAAAACTATCGAAGAATATCAGGCATCTCTGAAACGATGGGATAAGAAAAGCAATCCGTTCCGGCACGAAATCCGGACGGCTCTGCATCAGCTGGAAGCATTTGCACAGAAGCAAAGAGCTTTGATCGCATTTGACAACAGTTTTCAGAATATCAGCGAAGAGACAGAAAATTATCTGCTTACAAATATGAGAAAAATACTGCACAGAATCATGATTCTGGATTTTCAGGATAATCTGCAAATACACAGAGCATATCTGAATTTAATCCTGCATCAGAATCAAAAAATTTTATATCAATATGATAATTTTCTGATTGCTGTTTTTCAGACAGATGAACCTGCACCGCCTTGTCTGGAAGCTGTTACCGAAGCGATTCGGGAAATCCGGAAAGAATCTTTTTAAAAAAGCCTGCCGTGCCATCTGCACAGCAGGCTTGAATTTTCAGAGATTCAGGAATCCCCAGAGTGTATCTAATACAGTCAGAAACGAAACAATTCCGGCTGACAGGAGTATCACACACCAGAAGCCGTCATAGAACAGACTGTATATTCCCAGACTGGATTTTCCGTCCAGCTGATAGACATCTACTGGATAGGGTATTTTCTTCACTCTGGATAAAGCAAGATATTCTCCTGAACACGGCTGATTTTCCTCTGTCCATTCTACAAGCAGATAGAGACGTTTTCCGTGCAGAATTTTATCTGTACAAGTACCGGAAATTTTCGTTCCTTTCCGGTAGATTTTACAGCCGGAAAGAAAATGCAGAAATTTTTCATAAGCATCCAGAACAAGAACGCCTGTTCCGGTAAGCATCAGCATTGTCCATAAAATTTCGATGACAATCATCACAGCTGTTTTATTTTACACCGTACTGCTCACGATAAGCAAGCATTTTATCAAGATATTCTTTTCCGTCAACGATGCCGTTCTGAATCGCATCAATAATATCCTGCATGGTCACGATCGGATAGACTGTGATTCCGAATTCCTGCTTAACTTCCTGAACGGCAGAGAGTTCGCCTGTGCCTTTTTCCATACGATCGACAGTGATAACCATACCCGTGACATCGACATCAGCGGCAGATTTGAGTTTCGGAAGAGATTCACGCAGAGCTTTTCCGGAGGTCATGACATCATCAATAATAATTACTTTTTCATGATCTTTGAGGACTTTTCCGACAAACATACCGCCCTCGCCGTGATCTTTAACTTCTTTTCTGTCAAAACAGTAAGCAATATCAATATGAAATTTATTATATAAAGCCGTTACAGTCGAGACAGCAAGCGGAATGCCTTTATAAGCAGGGCCGAACAGGGTTTCAACCGGAATATTATTATCATGAATGCATTCTGCATAATATTCGCCGAGACGGGCAAGCTGACCTCCGGTTTTATAATTGCCGCAGTTGATGAAATACGGAGCGATTCTGCCGCTTTTGAGGGTAAATTCTCCGAATGTGAGCACACCGCATTCTACCATAAACTGAATAAAACTTTCTTTGTAAGTCATAATCATTCTCCTTTATATTATATTAATTATTTTTTATTATCATTTTCAGGATCAAGCAGAGGTTTCAGGGCATTATAGACATTATCAGCCAAATCCTGCGGAAGGCCTTTCAGCAAGTCATTGACTTTCGCCTGTGTATAAGCGGCACGGGCTACAGAATCGGCTGTTTCCCTTGCTTTATTGAGTGCCTTGTGAACTTCTGATTCAAGATTTTTTCCGATGCCGAGTCCGTCCATAATTTCAGAAAATTTCATTTCCCATTCAGAATTGCCTTTCCATTCAGTATCCTGCTGAGGCATAACAGAAATTGCTTTCGAGATCGTCTGACAGGCATAGAGATTAATCTCTTCCAGTTTCGGCAGGAAGCCGAATTTTTCATCTGAGATAATCGCAAGAGCATAATTATTGTTTTCTTCCTTGGCTCTGATATATCCCATATAGAACCCGACTGCATACTGCATAGCATCTTCATTGACATCTGTGCTGACATATTTCCGGAAAATCTGTGCTTTGGAAGCGTTGATTTTTTCCATCATAGAGAAGCTGACTCCGGAATCTTCACCGGAAAATAAAATATAGACTTTATCTTCTTCTGTGAGATTTTCAATCCCGTTGAGGCAGATGTTTCTATGCTGAAGATGTTCAAAATCGACTAAAAAATAACGTTTCATAAAATAAATTCCTCCTCAGGCAAATTTTTATACTGTTTTGTCGCAGGCTAAAATTCTTCCGAAACCGTCAGCAGAATCTGCTGACGATTTCCGGAGAACTCTGTTTATCTCAATTCAGGCCAGCTGTCAATTTCCAGCAATAAGGGCAGAAAGGCTTCATAAATTTCTGTACAGCGTTTCGGGTTTCGTACAAGACTCTGAATTTTATTATGTGTTTCCCATTTTCTGCGGCCGGTATCAGAAAACCGGCGGGCATGTTTAAAAATCAAATTGAGTCTTTTCCGTTCTTCTTCCGTCACATCCAGAGTTTCCAGAAAAATATTTACCTTTCTTTTCCAGTTTTTTCTGTAGTTATCCATCATCTTTTCTCCGATATTCTCCGGAGACAGAGCGCACAGACTTTTCTGTCTCCGGAAAATAAAATTACTTGATTAACGGCTTGACGACATAATAAATCAGTTTTGTCTTTTCTGTTCCGAATGCATGAATCAATTCGTTATTGATATTAATCTTCAATTGCGACAGCTGAGGCGCACCGACTTTGATATGCTTCCGGACGATGTCAGCGGCTTCTGATTTTTCTGCATTCGTCAACGGCAGTTCTCTGAGAGCTTCCATAAGTTCGGCTTTTTTGAGGATTGCATTATTTGTCTGACTCTTGATACAAGGAATCATTCTGATTTTGGCATCGCGTTTCAGCCAGAAATCACGGACATTATGATAGCCCTTGTCATTGCTGACGATATAGCATTTACAATGCTCATCTTTTCCGATCAGATAGCCGATATAGGACGATAGCTGAAAATCCAGAGCATTTTTGCCCTCGGTATCGACTTTGATATACTTGACAACAGCTTTTGCCTCGCCCAGATAATGATGCAGTTCAAATGATAACGAATCTGCATTTGCACTGTAGAAAATAATGACTGTATCAGAGCTTTTCAGCTCTTCGATACCGTTCAGGCCTGCCTTATGAACATTTTCATAATCTACCAGATAATAATTTTTCTTTTTGTTCTTCTTGTCTCCCAATGGAGGAACACCTTCCTTTCCTGAGTTTTCAGATCTGCATTTTTTCGAGTTCCCTGAGCCAGATATTGGCACAGGCATCACTCGGCATACGGAAATCGCCTCTCGGAGAGAGAGTCACGCTTCCGACTTTCGGAGCATCCGGCAGACAGGAACGCTTGAAATGCTGTGAAAAGAATCGCCAGTAGAATTTTTTCTGCCATTTGAGAATTACATCATCAGAATATTTTCCGGCAAAGGCATGTTTTGCCATACGGAAAATTTTTGACGGCATAAATCCGAAACGAAGCATATAATACAGGAAGAAATCATGCAGTTCATAAGGGCCGACTAAATCTTCCGTTTTCTGAGCGATATTTCCGGCTTCATCAGGGGGGAGCAGTTCCGGACTGACGGGCGTATCGAGAATATCTTGCAGGACAGTACTGAGCATTTTTTCCACATGTCCTGCTTCATAAGCAACCAGATACCGGACAAGCGTTTTCGGAACAGAGGCATTGACAGCATACATACTCATATGATCGCCGTTGTAAGTCGCCCAGCCGAGAGCAAGTTCAGACAAATCACCAGTTCCGACAACAATGCCGTTATATTGATTTGCAATATCCATGAGAATCTGTGTTCTTTCACGAGCCTGACCGTTTTCGTAGACAACATCATGATTTGCCTCATCCTGATCAATATCTTTGAAATGCTGACGGACACTTGCCTTAATATCAATTTCTTTCAGAGTTGCTCCATAGGCTTCTGCCAGACGGCAGGCATTTGTATAAGTCCGGTCAGTTGTTCCGAAACAGGGCATTGTAATTGTCAGAATTCCGGAGCGGTCGAGACCGAGCCGATCGAATGCATGAGTCATGACGATCAGGGCAAGAGTCGAATCCAGTCCGCCGGACAGGCCGATCACAGCAGTTTTACAGCCGATATGCTTTAATCTTGTGGCAAGGCCGACTGCCTGAATTTTCAGAATTTCTTCACATCTTTCATCAAGAACGACTCTGTCAGACGGCACGAACGGCAGAGGAGAAATATATCTCTCCAGTTTTGTTTCTGTCAGAGGGAGCTTGATTTCAGGCAGATAGAAATTTTCCAGAATTTCAGGCTGTCTGGACTGGAATGTATTCATACGGCGTTTTTCAGAAGCAAGACGGCTGACATCAATATCAGCGATAATCATACCGGATTCAAATAATTTAGATTCTGCTAAGATCGAGCCGTTTTCTGCGATGATATTATGACCTGCAAACGTCATATCCTGAGTCGATTCGCCGACACCTGCATCAGCATAGGCATAGGCACATAACAGACTGCCGGATTTCGCCTTGATAATCGTCTTTCTGTAGTCAGCTTTTCCGATAATTTCATCACTTGCCGAGAGATTGAAAATCAGATTTGCGCCGTTCTGCGCTAATTTTACAGAGGGAGTATCTGCTGTCCATAAATCCTCGCAGATTTCGATTCCGAATGTCAGTTCAGGCGTGACTTGAAACAACTGATTCACTGTCAGAGCGGCATACTGATCTTTACTGAAATGAACATCAGCTTCTATTCCTGCACCGCTTGTAAAGTGCCGCATTTCATAGAATTCGCCATAATTAGGAAGATGTGTTTTCGGAACAAGTCCAAGAATTTCGCCGTGGAATACCACTGCCGCACAGTTATATAATTTATTCTGATACTGGACAGGCAGTCCGACAATGGCAACAATATCCAGATTTTTAATCTCTTCCGTCAGACGAAGCAGATTTTCTTTTGCAGAACTGATCAGAGCATTCTGAAGAAATAGATCTCCGCAGGTATAACCTGTAACAGATAATTCCGGAAAGCAGATGATCTTGACACCTCTGTCACAGGCATTCTGAATCATCTCGATAATCTTATCTGTATTGAAATCACAGTCAGCAACTTTGAGTTCCGGAGCAGCACATGCGATTTTGACAAATCCGTCTTTCATGGAAATACAGCCTCTTTTCTGTTTTTGATTGCTTATACATAAATTATTATAACATATCTTGCATCAAAAAGCAAGCGAATTTTAAAATTTATCTAAAATCATGAATGAAAAGCAAAATAAAACCGTCATTTTCCCATCTTGCAAAGTACGCTGAACTGTGCTATACTGTATTTCGATTTAAAAATAAACTAAAAAGGAGAGTTTCTATGACAAAAGATATGACACAGGGAAAGCCGTTATCCCTGATTTTAAAATTCTGCTTGCCGATGGTTGCAGGCAATGTCTTACAGCAATTCTATAATTTAGCAGATACAGCGATTGTCGGCAGATGTATGAATTCCGAAGCCTTAGCCGCTATCGGCTCGACAGGAGCAGTATGCTTTTTAGTGATCGGCTTTGCCCTCGGATTATGTACAGGGCTTTCCATTCCGGTTTCTCAGAGATACGGTGCGAATGATATGAAAGATATGAGAAAATTCATGACAAATGCCGCATATATCGCCGGAATTGTGAGTCTGATCCTGACTCTGATTACTGTGATATTCTGCCGGCCGATTCTCGAACTGATGCAGACACCCTCTGAAATTATTGATAATGCTCAGAGTTACCTGACAGTCATTTTCGCCGGACTGACAGCGACTGTATTATATAATCTCCTAGCCGGATTTCTTCGGGCTATGGGCGACAGCATCACACCGTTAGTATTCTTAGCAGTCTCTTCTGTATTGAATATTATTCTTGATTTCGCTATGATTCCGCATTTCGGAACAGCCGGAGCCGCTTTGGCAACTGTGATTGCACAGGGAATCTCTGCTTTATGCTGTCTGTATTTCATGTACAAACGTTTTCCGGTTCTGAAATTCGAGAAAGATGAATTTGCTTTCAGATCTGAAAAAATCAGTCAGTTATGCGGAATTAGTCTGCCGATGGCCTTTCAGTTCAGTATCACAGGAATCGGAACGATTATTATGCAGACAGCAATCAATGGCTTCGGAGCGACTGTGATCGCAAGTGTTACCACAGCACAGAAGATTCAGAACGTTGTCGGAGGCCCTATGGAATCGCTCGGAATCACAATGGCGACTTACTGCGGACAGAATCTCGGTGCAAAGCGGATTGACAGAATCAAAGAGGGTTTAGCGAAAAGTCTGTTAGTAACTGTCTGCTATGCATGTTTTGCATATGCATTTTCATTTTTCTTAGGAAAATATTTTGTCTATTTATTTGTCTCTGTGAAAGAAACAGCATTTTTATCAATCATGGACTACGCTGTAAAATATCTGAGAATCAGCGGATTATTCTATCCGGTATTGGCAGTCTTATTTGTATTAAGAAATTCTCTGCAGGGCATGGGCTATAGCTTCCTGCCGATGAGTGCCGGAATCTTGGAGCTGATTGCAAGAGTATTCGCCGCCTATTTCATGGTCAGAAGCTGGGGATTTACAGGCATCTGCCTTGCGAGTCCGTTTGCATGGGTATTAGCTGATGTATTATTGATTTCTGCCTCTGTGTATGCGATGAGTTCTCTGCCGAAAAAACTTCGTATTCAGACAGCATAATCTGCACGGAAATCCTGATTTTCACATGAGAATCAGGATTTTTTATTTTACCAGTATATCATCTTTTTTCTGAGTTTCTTCTCATGACCGAAATTGATTCTGATCCAGTCCAGAAGTTTTTCATGAGGGAGATCAGAAAATTCCCCCATATATTTCTGAATCAAGGAATTTCCTGATTCCGACAGACACCAGAAATGAAGTAAATATTCACGATAGCCGTTTTGATAAGTTTCTCTGTAATCTCTGATTTTTTCAAAATCATCCCATCGAATCAGAGGCAGAAGCGTTTCCAGCTGTTCCAAACTGATATGAAAACCGAAACTCTCTTTCGGAAATACAAAGCTGAGTTCCATCAGATACAGATTTCCATAGATTTTATAACTATCTTTCCGGACTCCGCAGTATTCAAAGCCGAATTTACAGATATGAATTTCCGGATTGAATGTTTCAGAAATTGCATTCATACTATCACCTCTTGGACAGTATAGCATATTTTCAGTATGATTGCAAGTTTTTCAGGAAAATACTTGAAAATTTCTCCGGATAGTGCTATAATTATGATATTATCTGTTAAGGAGTTTTTTTATGACACATCAGGAATTGTTACAGAATATGCTTTCCGGCTGGGAAAAATATTATCAACAGATCATGAACGGCGATTTTTCAGAAGTCTGCTGTCAAAAAGGCTATGACAAAACTTATGGTATTTATGATATGCAAGCGAATAATAGATTAAAATTATGCAGTTATATTTTATATTATCATAAAGATGTACGGAAAGAAATTCTGCTCCAGTTATTCAGAGAAGAATGTCAGAATCTGGAAACAAACAGTTTTCAGGGAGTCAGCGAAACAATCAAGATTCTGACCGTTCTGCTCTCTGTATCAGAGGATCATCATTCGGGCTTATTTGAACGTGCGAAGAATGCAAATTTCGATTGCTATTGTGGTTACGAATGCGAAACAGAACTGTTCCGCAGGACTATGAAAGAACTTCCGGATTTCGATGCTTATCGCTGTCTTAGCCTTGCCTATGATACTAACGAAACAGAATATGCATTACAATTTTTCGATATGATGAAAGCAGAATATATCATAAAAGAAGAAGCCGACTGTCTGCCACTCATCTGGTGGAATAATCAGTTTGGAAGAAGTGCCGATAATGAGCCTTTATTAAGAAAATGCATAGAATTCGCTGTGATCAAAAACGATCCGTGGCAAATCATTTATAATCATTATGAATTAATGGAATTTTTGATAGATCAGAAAAAATTTTCAGAAGCATATCAGGAATTTGAAATACTCTCTGCTATGGATTTGTCCTGCTGTCGTGAAGCAAGTCTGTTTGATTCTATTCTGGAAAAATTTCTTGATTTAATTAATTCTGATATTCCGGAAGCAAGAATTATCTGGAACTGGTCAATTCCCTATATAAAAAATCTCCTGAGAACTAACAGCTTATCCGGTAATTGCTATCAAAAGCTGATTCTTGCCGTACAGAAAATGAATCCGCCTTATGCAAAGAAAATTCAGAAACAGTATCGGCAATTGAAAAAAAGAAATAAAATCTGATTCAAATCACTTGACAAATTATTCTGAATATGCTATAATAATCATGTTGTCGCCGGCGTGATGGAATTGGCAGACGTGACGGACTCAAAATCCGTTGGTAGCGATACCGTGCGGGTTCAAGTCCCGCCGCCGGCATTGAATCTTCTATGCAGATTTTTGATTTTATCAGAAATCTGCATTTTTATTTTTTCCTCCGGCAAGTGCAGGAAATTACTATAATTATCATCAAATTGCTATACTTCTGTTACAGATTATGCTATAATCAGAAAAAATATTAATTAAGGGGGAAGCAATTATGCTGAATCTCAGACAAAGAGGATTTTATAAAGGCATCAATCTCGGCGGATGGTTCTCTCAATGCGATTATTCTGCCGACAGATTAAACAATTTTATCAAAGAACAGGATTTTGAAAAAATTGCCGGATGGGGTGCTGATCATGTCCGGATTCCGGTGGATTATAATATTTTAGAATCAGAAGAGGGCTTCGCAAGAATTCAGAATGCTGTTGATCTCGGAAAAAAATATCATCTGCATACTGTACTCGATCTGCATAAGACAGCAGGCTTTTCATTCGATTCTTACGGCGAGAATGAACACGGCTTTTTTGATGATGAAAGCTATCAGGAACAGTTCTATCAGCTCTGGGAACGCTTCGCAAAAGAATACTGTGATCAGCCTGATACGGTCGCTTTCGAGCTTCTGAACGAAGTCACGGAAGAAAGATTTCTTCCTGCATGGAATCGAATTGCATCCACATGCATCCGGAGAATCCGGCATTATGCTCCGGAAAATCTGATTCTTGTGGGCAGTTATGAAAATAACAGTGCCCGAACTGTTCAGTATCTGGATATTCCTGATGATGAGAATTTAATTTATAATATGCATTGCTACGAACCTCTGAAATTCACTCATCAGGGGGCATACTGGACAGAGGCAATCAATCCGGAAGAGCGTTTCAATTTTTCAGAAAGCTGTATTACTCCGGAATATTTCGAGAATCTGTTTGCATCTGCGATTGATAAGGCTCAGAAGCATCATACTGTATTATACTGCGGTGAATATGGCGTGATCAATAGAGTATCGCCGGAAGATACACTCTCATGGTTCAGGACAATTCATGATGTATTTGAAAAGCATCAGATTGCCCGCTGTGCATGGAGCTATAAAGAAATGGATTTTGGTCTTTCAGATACAAGACTGAATCCGGTTCGTGAAGAAATCATCAAAAATCTGTAAATCATAACACATTTCCCTTGATTTTTTCAGTATGATTATGTTATAATCATACAAAGGGGGAATGTTTCATGAATCAGGAAACGGAGAAAAAAGTGGCTGAATTATTATTTCAACAACGTGAAGACGGCTTTGAACGGGCTTCTTTTGATCGGGAAATTGCTTTCTATGAGAGTATCGGCACGGGTAATATGGAAATGATGCGTTTTTTTGCCGCTCCCCTGTTCTGCGAGGGATGCGGAACACTCAGCAAAGATGCATTAAGAAATTTAAAATATCATCTGGTTGTCACGGCCGCACTGATTGCAAGATTCTGTATCCGTTACGGTATGACACCGGAAATGGCCTATCATATGAGTGATTTATATATCATGAAAGCTGATGAATGCCATACAGAATCTGAAGTCCGTGCTGTTCATAAAGAAATGCTGGAGGGCTATACCAGAAAAATGCAGAGAGTCCGCAATAGTAAAGTCTATTCCAAGCAGATTGTCAAGACAATCGAATATGTCAGCGAACATCTGCATAACAGAATCCTGCTGAGTGATGTTGCTGATCATCTTGCCATCAGTGAAGCCTATCTTTCGAGATTATTCAAAGAAGAAACGGGTATGGCATTCAGTGACTATGTCAGTCAGCAGAAGATTGAAGCGGCGGCTAGTCTGTTACGCTATTCTGATTATTCAGATTCAGAAATCAGCAGTTTATTCTGTTTCAGTTCGCAGAGTTATTTTATTAAAATTTTCCGGAAATATATGGGCATGACTCCCAAGGCATATAAAAAACAATATACCATGCCGGAACTTGAAAATTCTACTGCATAATATCATACTGCCGCAGAAATGCGGCAGTTTTTTTATTTCCGAGTCATATCAAAATTTTACTATTTTTATCAAGAAAATGATATAATTTCATATAAAATCCTGATATAATAAAATCACAATCAAAGCTGATATGCACTGTCAGCCAAGAAACGTTCTAAAAAAATAATCATATTTCTTTTGAGAGGGGAAATTTATTATGAACAAGAAAACATTCAGAAAACGTGCGGCCGTCATCGCCATGTGTGCAGCTATGATGACATCTGCTCTGCCGATGGCTCAGATTTCTGTATCTGCTGCCGGTTCGCTCATCAGCAACGGTACTTTTGAGGGAGGTACTTCCGGCTGGGGCATGTACAAAGAAAGCGGCGGAGCTGGTTCTCTGACTTCCGAAAACGGAAAGCTCGCTCTGAAAGTCAGCAGTACAGGCAAAGTTACTTATGCTATGCAGATGTATTATGACATCATTCCGTTATATCAGAACGGTGTCTACAGACTGACTTATGATATTTCCTGCACAACAAACAGATTCGTAGAAGGCATGATTCAGCAGAACGGCGGTACTTATCAGGCTTATGTCTGGGATGGTCTGGACATCAGCCCGACTCCTCAGACAGTCAGTCATGAATTCACAATGGAAGCCGAAACCGATATTATGGCAAAACTTGTATTCAACTGCGGTTTACAGGAAAAAGACGGCGGTTCACTTCCGGAACATACTATTTATTTAGATAACGTATCTCTGGAACTCGTAGACGACAGCAAAGTAGATTATAAAGCCTCCAGACCCTATGCACCGTCTATTATGACCAATCAGATCGGCTACAAGTCTGACAGCAAGAAAACAGCTGTATTCAGAGATGTTACCAATCAGACAGAATTTTCCGTCATCAATGCCGATACTAAACAGACTGTCTATACAGGAAAACTTTCCAATGCGATCAATAACAGCTCCGCAGGCGAAACGGATTATACAGGCGATTTCTCGAAAGTAACTGCCGCAGGCAATTATTATATTCAGTGTGCCGGCTTGGATAATTCTTATCAATTCACAATTTCTCAGAATCCGTATACAAATCTGCTGACAGATTCGGTCAGAATGCTTTATCTCCAGAGATGCGGAACTACTGTGACAGATGCTGATTTCGGTCATGGTGCATGTCATAACACACAGGCTACTGTTTACGGAACAAATCAGACAATTGATGTTTCCGGCGGCTGGCATGATGCCGGTGACTACGGTCGTTATGTAGTCCCCGGTGCGAAAGCTGTAGCTGATCTGCTCTATGCATATCTTGCGAATCCGTCCATGTATAGCGATAATACAGGCATTCCGGAAAGCGGCAACGGCAAGGCTGATATTCTCGATGAAGCAAAATTTGAACTCGACTGGATGTTCAAGATGCAGGATGCAAACGGCGGTGTTTATCACAAAGTAACCTGCGAGAACTTCCCTGGTTATGTCGCTCCTGAAAAAGAAACAGCTCCGCTGATTGTGACTCCGGTTTCTACCACTTCCACTGCTGATTTTGCTGGTGCAATGGCACTCGCCGCAGAAGTTTACAAATCTTATGATTCTGCTTATGCTGCAAAATGCCTCGATGCCGCTAAGAAAGCATGGAGCTTCCTCGAACAGAATCCGAATCTGATCTTCCAGAATCCTCAGGATATTACTACTGGTGAATATGGCGATAAATCTGATAAAGATGAACGCTACTGGGCAGCCGCTCAGCTCTACAGAGCGACCGGAGAAAGCAAGTATCTGACAGCTATGGAAAGCATTTCCACTCAGACCGGTATGGACTGGGCACTTGTCGGAGATTATGGCAATATCGCAATTCTGACAATGAAAAATGCTGATACGAATTCTACTGCTTATAAAAATGCGAAGAATGCTGTACTCAAACAGGCTGATAAATTTGTACAGAATTCTCAGGCTTCGGCTTACGGCGTATCTCAGACGCTTTTCCAGTGGGGCAGTAATATGACAGTTGCCAATTCTGGTATTATCTTAGGGTTAGCCAATCAGCTCACAGGTGAACAGAAATATCTTGATGCCGCTGAAGCACAGCTGAATTATCTGCTTGGTGTGAATCCGCTCGGAACAAGTTTCTTTACAGGCTATGGCACAGTATCTCCAGAGAATCCGCATCACAGACCCTCTATGGCCGCCGGAAAGGCTATGAAAGGCATGTTAGTCGGCGGTGTCAATTCCAATCTGGAAGACAGTGCCGCAAAGGCTTACTGCAATGGCGTTTCCCCTGCTCTGTGCTATGTTGATAACTCTGAAAGCTATTCTACAAACGAAATCACAATCTACTGGAATTCTCCTCTGACTTATCTGCTGACAATCACTGATTCTGATGCTTCTGCGATTTCTGAATCTACTACAGAAGCTACTGAAACAGAATCTCAGAAAACATCTGAAACAAATCCGAACGTCTCCGGAATTGCTTACGGCGATGTAAATCTTGATGGCAAAGTCAATATTCTGGATGTTATTACTCTGAATAAATCCGTACTCGGCAAAGAAACGCTCAACGCTCAGCAGAAATTAAATGCCGATGTCGATAACAACGGCACTCCGGATTCTATTGACTCTCTGAATATTATGAAATATATCGTCAAGCTGATTGATACTCTGCCTGTCGGCGGAACAGCTCCTGTAACTCCTGTTCAGGATACGACTGAACCCTCTCAGCAGACAACTGAAACTCAGCAGACTGATACTATCAAAGATTACGGCACAGCAATGAATGCTTCTGCTTCTACAGTTGCTGATTTCAGAAAGGGTGAAACTCCTGTATTCTTTGCTTCTGACGGATGGACAAACGGCTCTTGCTTCGACTGCTGGTGGTATAAAGAAAATACTGCTGTAAAAGACGGTTATCTGAGTTTAACAATTGATAAAGACCGTGAAGGCAAAGGCATGTACTCCGGTGCTGAATACAGAACAACTGATTTCTATCACTATGGTTATTATGAGACTTCCATGCAGGCAATCAAGAATGATGGTGTTGTTTCCTCGTTCTTTACTTATACAGGCCCGTCTGATGATAATCCTTGGGATGAAATTGATATTGAAATTCTCGGCAAAGATACTACTAAAGTACAGTTCAATTACTATACCAACGGCGAGGGCAATCATGAATACATGTATGATCTGGGCTTCGATGCATCTCAGGGCTTCCATACTTACGGCTTCGACTGGCAGCCTGATCATATTGCATGGTTCGTGGACGGCAAGGAAGTTTACAGAGCAACAAACAATATCCCGTCTACTCCCGGAAAAATCATGATGAATACATGGCCTGGTACTGGTGTAGATGACTGGCTCAAGGCTTATGACGGCAAAACACCTCTGACAGCTCGTTATCAGTGGGTAACATTCGATAAGAGTGATATTCAGACTCCGGCTGAAACTCAGCAGACAACAGAAACACAGCCTGCTTCTGAAGTTCAGCAATCCGGTACTATCAAAGATTACGGCACAGCAATGAATGCTTCTGCAACAGCAGTTGCAAACTTCACACAAGGCGAATCTCCTCTGTTTTTCGCTTCTGATGGCTGGACAAACGGTGCTTGCTTCGACTGCTGGTGGTATAAAGAAAATACTGCTGTAAAAGACGGCTATCTGAGTTTAACAATTGATAAAGACCGTGAAGGCAAAGGCATGTACTCTGGTGCTGAATACAGAACAACAGATTTTTACAGCTACGGCTATTACGAGACTTCCATGCAGGCAATCAAGAATGACGGTGTTGTTTCCTCATTCTTTACTTACACAGGCCCGTCTGATGATAATCCTTGGGATGAAATTGATATTGAAATTCTCGGCAAAGATACGACAAAAGTACAGTTCAATTACTATACCAACGGCGAGGGCAATCATGAATACATGTATGATCTGGGCTTCGATGCATCTCAGGGCTTCCATACTTACGGCTTCGACTGGCAGCCTGATCATATTGCATGGTTCGTGGACGGCAAGGAAGTTTACAGAGCAACAAGCAATATCCCGTCTACTCCAGGAAAAATCATGATGAATACATGGCCTGGTACTGGTGTAGATGACTGGCTCAAGGCTTATGACGGCAATACTCCTCTGACAGCCCGTTATCAGTGGGTGACTTACAACAAGTAAGCGCATAAAAAACAAAATGCAGGGATTTTTCAGATCTCTGCATTTGTTTTTTATCAATGATAATTTCTGTAGGCACTTGGTGTCATACCGGTGATCTGCCGGAACTGCCGCATAAAATATTTTTCGTCCTCATAGCCGGACTGCCATGCAATTTCCGGAAGATTCTCAGAAGTCGTCAGAAGCAGATATTTTGCATAAGAAATCCGGCTTTGAATTAAATCCTGATGAAAGCTGACGTTGAATAATTCTTTATAAGCCGCTCTGAAATAGCCGTAACTGAGATGGAATTTCATACAGGTTTTCTGAGCATTCCAATCCTGAGAGGGATTTCGATACATAGCATTTCTCATATTCATATATTCCTGATAATTGGCATGATTTCGCTTTTCAGAGAGCTGACTTGCCTTTTCATGAAGTAGTTTCTGTACGGCAGTCAGACAGGCTTCTGCATCACAGTTTTGTGTTTCAAATATTCCGGAAGTCATAATCAGCGCATCCATACTGCAATGTTCGCTATACAGAGGGGAATGCTGTAATAAAATTTTGATTTTATCCTGTATCATGACAGGATAGTCATCCGGATAAATTCCGATTGCCGCAAAGAGATACAGACCATCAGAAATTTTTCCGCAGAACTGTTTTTTTTCTGAGATGATTTTTTTTATACATTCAGCATTTTCAATTTCAATCCTGACAGAAAGGCTTTTCTTATCCAGACTGCCGTGACCGGAAGATAATCCGGTACGAATCAGGAATAATAATAAATTTTCCTCCGGACGGGCTTGTTTCAGAGCGATTCTGATTTCATTCAGAAATCCGGTTTTATTATATAAGCCTGTGACAGTATCATGATATTCAGAAAGATTCTGACATTGCAGAAGCTCATGAATATCATTTTTCATTCTCAGAGCTTCGAGGGCATTAGCCGCGATTTTCAGCCAGTCTCTGAATACAGAATCATAGACATCTGGTTTTTCATATTGCAGGATAAAATAGCCGAGTTCTTTTCCGGCAAAGAAAATGGGACAGAAATACAGAATTTCATTCTGAATATGATCTTCAGGAGTATAGGGAAATAATTCTTTTCTGAGAAACGGTCTCGGCTCATCGGAAGTATTTCCTGCTTTCATGACCGGATAGCAGAGCATGATTTCTTCATCTGTATCAGAACCGGCTGTGCTCCGGAAATCCTGACTGCACCAGTTTTCGTATAAGCATAAATACAGGCCTTTCAGATCGCGGATTAAATAAACAAATTCCTGTAGAGTATGAATATAATCCTGAACAGACCGGCAGACTGTCAGTTGCTGTTCAAAATTGCCTTCAAAATTGAGGGTAATATATTCCTGTTCTCTCCGGACTTTCTGGAGTTCTTCACTGAGCTGATGATGATTCACACCGCATGTACAGGTATTTCCGGAAATAAGATAGCCCTTTGTTGAAACAGATTCTGTTCTGCTTCCGGTCATCATCTCATAGAGCTGATTCACAGCCGAAATGCCTACAGCTTTCCGGTTTCTCTGATATGTTGTCAGTACAGGGGCATGATAAAAGCGATTCCCGACATATTCATAGCCGATGACTGTGACATCTTCCGGCACTCTGATGCCGTATTCCAGAAACTTGTCACATAATCCGTAGGCCATATAATCATTGGCACAGATAATCGCCTGAGGCAGTTTTCTGATTTTATTGATATATTCCATAGCAAGAGCTTCTCCGGAAGTCATCCAGAAATCGCCATAGATAACATGACTGTCATCCAGATCAAGTCCGTGATTCCAGAGAGCATTTCTGACTCCCTGTACTCTCTGATGAGAAGTTTCATTATTTTCAAAACCCGTGAGAATATCAAATTCTGTAAAATGATGGATTTTAATCAGATGCTCAGCAATTTCTTCAAAATCCTGCCGGACGTTATTATTAATGCAAGTCATTTTGGAGAGTTCTGCTCCAGTAACGACAACAGGAACATTTCTTTTGATAATTTTCTGATAGATATATTGCTGTAAATCCGGATTCAGAATAGATTCTGCTGTAAGAATCAGACCGTCAATTCGTTCGGAAGCAATCAGATCATAAATTTTATTTTCCACTTCTGTACCGGCATAATATTTCTGAAAATTATAGATATTTGAAAAAACAGCTGTAGAAATATGCAGTTTCTGAGCCTGTTCCAGAATACCGTCAAGAAGCTGACGCTGTTCGGCCTGAAATGCCTTGGCTGTGATGATGCCGATTATTGTATTTTTTTTCTGCATGGCTTCACCGCCTTTTCTGATAATTTTAGTTCTGTTTTTATCATAACATAAAATCAGAAGAAAATCAAGAGAAAATCTTCATTTTATCCACCGAATCTGCATATTTTCAGTTGTAAATTCTGATCAGAAGCGATATAATAAATATCGTAAACGATTTAGAATTTTTCTGTTTTCTGTATGCAGGTGCGTTTGTGCAGAAAATTGCTCATAAGGCGGAAAATTAAATTCTCTTTCATAGTATTTATTGAATTTCATAGTATTTTTTAATTCCTTGATATAAGTATCCGGCTGTGGCGCACCTGACACAGCGTGTGGATACTTTCTTTTTATTTCCGCCGGCTATTGACAAATATCATAAATTCATGCTATAATAACAGAATCAGAGAGCTTTTTTCAGGCTCTTGAAAATTTTATAATCAGGAGATTTTGCATTATGAATAAAAAAGATCTTGCCGAACTCAAAAAACATTTTAACGCTTCTGACGATCTGCTGACGATTCAGAAAATAGTTACCTGCTTTATTGATGCTGAAAAAACAAGAAAATGTCAGAGTGTCCGGAGTTTCGCAGAAATTCCCGATGAGGAAATGTCCGTACTTTATCAGACATTCGCAAAAGTCCTCAAAGGTACGCTCGGAAAAGGCCTTGTTGAATATCCGTTCCCGAATGAAGTCTATGAAGAAGATCAGAGTCAGAATCTGTTATGGAATCTGCTCCAGAAAGGTCTTGACGATGAGGAACAGCTTGAAAAAATGATCTCTCATATTGAGAAGAATATGATTTATACTCTGCCTTATGCTCTGTTTATTGCTCAGTGTACTTATACGGTATTTGAGAAAAATAAGCTCGGCGAGAAAAATAAATATGACAGTCATGATTATCAATTTCTGCTCTGTGCGGTGTGTCCGGTGGAATCCCGTATTGACGGCCTGATCTACGATGAAGAAGAAAATAATATCATCCGGAAACTGACATTTGATAAAGTTGTCTCTGATGCTCCGACTGATGGATTTTTATTCCCGACTTTCACAGGCCGCGGCCCTGATGTCAATCATGTTCTGTATTATGCTAAAAAAGCAAAAGACCCGAATACTTCTATTATCGAAGATGTTCTCGGCTGTAAATTTATCTTATCTGCTGACGAGGAAAAAGAAGCATTTAGAGCTGTACTTGATAAGGCTGTCGGCGAGGAACTTAATCTGAATGTCATCGCCTCTGTCAATGAGAAGATTCAGGATTATGCCAAGACATTCGCTAACGAGCCTGAACCGCCTGTTGTCAGTGATATTATGGTCAGAGATATTTTATTAGATTCCGGCATCAGTCAGGAAAAAGCCGAAGCCGCTCAGCAGTTATATAAAGAAACTGTCGAAGATAATTATTTTACAGCATCGAATCTGACGGAAAATAAGACAACTCTGAGTTCTTCGGGCATAACGGTCAGCATCAGCGGTGATGCGACTGATAAAATTACGACTCGTTTGATTGACGGCAGAAAATTTCTGATGATCTCTCTTGATGATCCGGAAGTCACTGTGAATGGCTTTCAGATGAAAATTCAGTGAGGATTTATTATGCAGTATGAATATAAAAATATTCGG
>Ga0326511_10000689_pt1 | contig 29641 bp, 29 predicted proteins | sample 0_2496_0518_D_FD_203701 | JGI IMG/M metagenome (GOLD analysis project Ga0326511, IMG submission 203701) | Bovine rumen microbial communities from UC Davis, California, United States - 0_2496_0518 | ecosystem: Host-associated > Mammals > Digestive system > Stomach > Rumen | place: USA...
TTCGTTTTGAAGCAATACCCAGTGTTCATTTTGGAGCAATAATAATAATATAAAATTATTATAACTGATGGATGGATCCATCAGGGCAGATAATAAAAAAATAAAAAAAAAAAGACTATCTTTGTATATGTAAGTGATGCTGGGTAAACCCAGCAGAGGATCCTACCCTACAGGTAGTATCCTCTATAAGTAAGGATGTATGATATAAGATAAAGAATCTATTTATATGAAGAGATCAGATAGAGTAAGGGAGATGACTGCTACCCTAAACAAAGAAAGTAAAGATATACCAGGAATAAGGTTCAATGAGGGAGACCAGTATTATATAATATGGACTGACCTTACTATACCCTATGATGGTAAGAAAGCAACCGGGAAACAGATTGACCTTATCAGGAAAATAAGGAATGTCAGATATGACAGAGACTTTCCTATTGACCTTATTGGTAGAGAAGCAGCATCCTACTTGATTAAGGCAGCATTCTTTGTTATGAGTACAGGAGTTAACTTTACTTTATGCTTAAGGTCAGATGAATCTGCATCCAACACTACAGAAGAGTGACCTCCCCCTACCCCCTCCAAGGAAGGGGGGTGCTGCCCCAACTGACCAGAAGGGATGGGGGGTCAGAAAAATTTCAAATTTTGCTCGAAACCTCCCGCCGCACTCTTCTTCAGCCCAAAAGAGGATTTAGGGTAGAAGATGTAACAAAAATGTTACAGAAGAGGGGTTTGCTTTTTTAAGTTTTCTTCTCTAACTTTGTAGGACTAACTATTTAACACACTACTATTATGACAGAGAAACAGGTAATGGCAGCACTGGAGACCAGTGATCAGAAAGAGAGGGCACAGGCTATATATATGGCAGCCCAGAGGTTTGGAACCAAGTCACCTTTTGACACTATGAAGGATGTGAAGACTGCTGTTGATTATGTGAACAATGCAGTGGTTGTTTACAATCAGAGGAAGGAGAAGCAGAAGCAGGCATACATCAAGAAGCAGGCAGAGAAGGCAGACATTGATTTCCTTATCAAGACTTACAAGGAAGCTATCAAGAATGGGGCAACACACCAGGAGGTGATTGACAACATCCAGGGTATTTACAAGGCAAAGCACAATGCAAGAATCAAGGAGCAGATAGAAGCTTTGAAGGCACAGATGCTTTAAATGACAGACCAGGGGATTTCTCCTGGTTTTGTTATTTTTATAGTATGAAGGAGTTAGTTGATGGAAAGGTGTACAACACAGACACAGCAGTATTGGTAAAGTTCAAGTCAGAGGTAGAGGACCTGACCAATGGATACACCCGGTTTATATCAATGGGTTTGTATTACAGGGGTAAGAAAGATGACTGGTTCATCTACAACAAGAAGGTGAGTGTGGACAGCAGACTTCAGGTAATAGATGTCATTGAGTACATCACACCTGCAACAGATGATATTGCAAGGGACTTCAGGTCTTATGTAGAATACTCATAAATAAAGTATATTCATTCTATTCATAGTTTTCATATCTAAAAATATTTAATTGTTTTGGGGTCAGCTGATAAGGCTGACCTTTTTTATGTTCTGTTACCTTCTGGTGTGAATATATGTAGATTGTTATAACTACCTGTATATTTTCACACCCAAAGGTTTGGATATTCGAAAATGTTGATTACCTTTGCATTATGAAAGCAATAGTATTTGTCAGGGCATCCACTGAAGCCCAGAGTATAGAAGACCAGCACAATGAGATGTTCAGGTTCTGTAATGATGAGGGATATGATGAGATTGTCTTTGTAGAGGACAAGGGAGCATCTGCTATCAAGTTGAATGATCAGTACAGGTTGATGATAGACCAGGTGAAGGAGGAGATAGAGAAGGACAGTAGTATAAATTGCTTTGCAGTCTGGGAGTTGTCAAGAGCTTTCAGAAATGAAGCAGTATATGTGGAGGTGAAGACTTTCCTGTTGGAGCATAATGTTCAGTTCCTGTGTAAGAATCCTTACTTGAAGTTATTGAACCCAGATGGGAGTTTGAACACAGGAATGGAGGTTGCTATGTCATTGTTAGCTACACTGGCAAAGCAGGAGATGGAATTGAAGAAGGAAAGGTTCCACCGGGCAAAGACAGCTATGTGGAAGCAGGGTAAGGCAATTGGTGGTATAATAAAGACAGGTTACAAGGTAGATGCAGATGGGTACATAGTACCAGATGAGGAGACAGCACCTTTTGTAAGACTGGTGTTTGAACTGTATGCTACAGGAAAGTATTCTGTTAGGACACTGTTTGATGAACTGACAGAGAGGGGTTACACCACCACCTATCATGTGATCAACAAGATTGTAGCAGACAAGGCATATATAGACAGTCCCTATCCTGCACTTATCAGTAAGGATTTGTTTGACAGGTGTGAGGAAGTGAGGAAGAGGAACTATTTGAGTATTCCGAAGGGGAAGAGGAATGTTTTTGGTAGTGGTATCTTCAAGTGTTCTGTATGTGGGATGAGTATGGTTGCAGAGGCTCATCAGTACAGGTGTTGGCATCACAACAGGTATTCAGCACCACCACATTGTACAAATGGACTGACAATAAGGGTTGACAACCTGGATGGGTTACTGTGGTGGGTGGCAAGTAAGGAGGAGATCAACTACAGGATGAGGATGGATGCAGACAAGAAGAAGGAGTATGAGAAGGAGGTTGAGGTGTTGAGGCAGAAGGTATCAGGAGCCCAGAAGAAGTTGGATTTCATTGATGAAAAGAGGAGGAGGATCCAGGAGCTTTATATGGATGGTATGATTGACAAGGAAGAGATGAAAAAGAGACTTTCTGGGACCACTTCAGAGGCCAAGGTATATAATGATACCATTTTGTCATTAAATGAGAAAATAGAGGGGTTTTTGACACTGCTACAGGGGAATGATGAGAACCTTCCGGATATTGAGAGATTGGTGAAGATATATGATGGTGTTTACAGTGAGTCTGACCTGAAGGTGATGAATGAAATTGTGAAGAAGCAGATAAAGAGAGTGACCACATCAGCAGAGTGGTTTGGTAAGGACAGGGACAAGAGAGCAGTAAGGCAGAATGCACAGTTGGTTACAGTGGAGACTATGAGTGGTGGAGTACAGAAGTATATCTATGTAGCAAGGAAGTATAAGGGACACAGGTTCTTCTTCTACAGGGAAGATGGAAAGGAGATGCCTTTACTTGCAGTGAAGAAGATAGTGAGAGCACCTTTGGGTAAGAAACATCCAAGAGCATTCAAGAAGATGAAGGACTGGTAAACTTTGTTATATTTAAGTTGTACTTTTCATATTTTACTCATAGTTTACAATATAATTCAGTATTAAGTCACCCTTGCCTTGGGGTGACTTTTTTGTTATTTTTAAGATGTCATAAATATAGTATATATAATCAATAGAAAGATATGGAAGAGATATTCAAACCAATAAATGGATTCCCTGGTTACTTTGTCAGTAATATGGGTAGGGTTCAGTCATTTAAGAGAGAGGAACCAATATTCCTGTCTATATGTAGGTCAAGGTTAGGTTATCCTGTTGTTCAGTTGTGTAAGGGTAAGAAGATAATATCAATTTATCTTGGAAGGTTGGTACTCGAGACTTTTTTTGGTTTTCCTGCTGAACCTTGGTTGTGTTATGCCCATAATAAGAATGGGGATATTCTTGACTGTAGGTTGGAGAACCTGGAGTGGATAATCTGTGAGACCACAGATGAGTATGACCCAAAGGTTAGTCATAAGAGGGGTGTATTGAAACCAAGGACCACCAAGGACAGGATGACAGCAGCAAAGTACATGCAGAGTAATGAAACCATACAGAAAGCAATTGTAGCAAGGATGAAGACTATGGAGTTGAGGTATGGTTATAAAAAGAGGAAGGACTATGAGTAGTGATGACAGACACAAGGATAGACAGGCCATATATAATACCAAGAGATGGAAGTCTTTGAGGGAGTATATGGTTCAGAGTTATCCACTGTGTCAGGACTGTCTCAAGGAAGGGAGGTTGACTCCTACAGAGGAAATTCACCACATTAAGTCCCCTTTTGCTAAAGGATTGACTGATGAAGAAAGGGAGAAGAGGGCATATGACCCAGAAAATCTGGTAGCATTATGCAGGGAGTGTCACATCAGGAGACACCATCCTGAAGGAACAATACAGGATAAATTAAAAAAATATAGTGATTAGTATGAATTACAAAGAAAAAGCAGAGAACTATATTAAGATAGTTAAGACACAAATGGAACAGATTGGTGTTCTTGAAGAGGTTGATAAGCAGAACCTGGAACTGCTCAAGTACCAGGTTGAGTTATACTACAGGGCATTGGAGGATTTGGACACCAATGGTCTTACTGCAAGGGATAAGCAGAACAGGGTTACTACAAATCCTGCATTCAACATCCAGAGGAGTGCAATTCAGAATATAACATCTTTGTTACGAGAGTTGAGTATCAGTGCAAGACAGAGAAGATTCTTGACAAGGGATGAGATTATACAGGAACAGGATGCTCTTGATGAGTTTTTAGATAAAATGAAATAATGTTTAATGGAAAGTTATATACAATATGCTCAAGATGTTGTATCTGGTAAAATACTTTCCTGTGAATATGTGACACTTGCTTGTAAAAGGTTTTTGGAAGACATTTCAAATCCAGATTTAGTTTTTAAACCAGAAAAGGTAGAGTTGTTCATAAAGTTTGCTTCTGTGTTAAGACATATAAAAGGAGAATTTGCTGGAAGAAGGGTTAGTTTTGAACCATGGCAGTTACTTATTGTAGCATCAATATTTGCTATTTATAAGAGAGATACAAACACAAGAAAGTACAAGGCTTCATATATAGAAGTACCAAGAAAGTCAGGTAAGTCATTCCTGGCCTCTGTAATATGTCTATATGCTTTGATATGTGATGGTGAACCAGGTGCTGAAGTACTTATTGCTGCAAACTCTGCAAAGCAGGCATATGAGGTTGATTTTGATACTGTATCAAAACTTGCAAAGCAATTAGATCCAAAAGGCAAGAGGATGAAACAGTATAGAGATTCTATCAGGATAGAGAAGACAGCTTCTAAACTTATGGTCCTGGCAGCAGATTCATCAAGAATGGATGGGTTCAATTGCTCTTTTGGGTTAATAGACGAGTATCACGAGGCGAAAGATTCGTCTGTCGCAGATGTAATCAGGTCATCAATGGGTATGAGAAGAAACCCACATTTGTGTACAATCACAACAGCTGGTTTCAATAAGCTTGGTCCATGTTATGAATTGAGGACTTATGGTATAGAAGTGTTGAATGGTACAAAGGAAGATGACTCTTTGTTTGTGATGATATTTACACTTGACAGGGGTGATGACTGGACAGATGAGAGGTTATGGAAGAAAGCTGTACCAAATCTTGGAGTTACTACAAAGATTGAAGCATTGAGGGATTATGTAAATAGAGCTAAACAAAAACCATCAGATGAGGTTGATGTGAAGACAAAACAGTTTGATGTATGGTGTGACAGTTCAACAGTGTGGATTCCTGAAGACAGGATAAGGAAGTGTTTGAGGAATGTTGATATGAGTGATTATATCCGGAAGAACAATTATCTTGTTTATATGGGCTTTGATTTAGCTTCTGTAAGTGACTTAACTGCTCTGACTATATTATTGATTGATCCAGAGACTGAAGAACACATATTTAAAACCTGGTATTATCTTCCAAAGTCTGCACTTGAAGGTAAGTTCAACAGTGAGCTGTATAAGTTATGGAGTATGAAGGGATATTTAACTTTAACAGATTCTGATTCAACAGATTATAATTATATTCAAAACCAGATAATATACTGGTACAATCAGTTGGATGTGAATGGAGTATTTTATGATTCCTGGAATGCTACTACTTTAGTTAATAATCTTATCAATAGTGGTCTTCCTATGCAGTCATTTTCACAGAGTATAGGTTCAATGAACAGACCAACAAAGGAACTTGAGAGACTTATATTGAGTGAGAAGGTTATCATAGACAACAATCCTATAACCAGGTTCTGTTTTGATAATGTAGTTTTGAAAGTTGACTTGAATGGTAATGCAAAACCTTGTCCACAGCATGACAAGAACAAGGTTGATGGTGTGTTCAGTATGTTGAACTCTTTAGGTGGATATTTAGACCAGGTTTATGGTATTCAGCAAGCATTTGTTATACCTTTAAATGGTCAAAAATAACATAGTTTTGTTATTTTTAGTATATGAAATACAGTGTTTATATACATATCAACAAGTTAGATGGTAAGAAGTATGTTGGAATAACAAGGTGTAAACCAGAGACAAGGTGGAGAAAAGGAGAAGGTTATAGGGATAACTCTTATTTTTATGCAGCTATTAAGAAGTATGGTTGGGATAATTTTGACCATATTGTAGTTGAAGTTGATACTGAAGAAGAGATGTTTGAATTAGAAAAGGAGTATATAAAGTTCTATAATACAACAGATAGAAATATAGGTTATAACATATCCTATGGTGGTGAAGCAGGATGTTTTAAAGATGTGAATAGTGGTTCAAAAGAATATTATAGAAAGAGGTATAAAGAGAATCCAGAACTGTATAAAAAGAGAGTAATGAGACATTATTATTTGAATAGAGATGAAATTATAAAAGTTAGAAAAGAAAGATATAATAAAAACAAAGATGAAATAAATAAAAACAGAAGATTTAAAAAGAAGAAAGATTATCCAATTTGTACTTTATGGTAAATTCATAAATAATTATAGCCATAGTTTTTGTTTTATTGTATTTTCCCCAGGACTGCTGTGAAGTACTCCTGGGTTTTTGTTATGTTTACATTACCATAATACAAAATATTAAATATTATCCACCCAGGGCAGCAGTGATGTTCCCCTGGGTTTCTTTATACCATAAATAATGTGATACAAAAATAATGTTTGACAATGGGATTATTTGACATTTTCAAGAGGTCACAAGTCACAGTCAAAGAGACAGAACAGAGGTCTGCATATGATGAGTTGGGAGTAGGTCTTGCATTGAATTACAATGGATTCAGTACCTATAAAACAACCCAGGCTATGACACTTGCTGCTGTCCACAGATGTGTTACTGTGATAATGAACAGTGTTGCATCACTTCCTGTTAGGTTGTATGTTTATGACAAGGATGGTTATAAGCAGGAGGTAGAGAACAATTTATCATACTTGCTGGGTAAGAAACCAAACCAGAAGATGAATTCATACACATTCTATTCACTATTGGTAAAGGATATGCTGCTTTCCGGTAATGCATATGCTCTTATCATCAGAGAGAATGGTAAAATAGTTGGTTTCCAGTACATCCCTGCTGGTCTTGTAACACCAATTGATATGATTACAAGGATTGAGTATCAGGTTACTGGTATCAATAACAGGGTGAGACAGGAGGACATCCTCCACTTTATGAATTACACAGAGAATGGTGTCTATGGTATCAGTGTATTGACACATGCAAGAAGGACACTTGGTATTGCAGATGCAGGTGACAAGGCAGCAGACAACTTCTATAAGTCTGGTGGTTGTACATCAGGTTTCTTGAAGTTTGAAGGTCCAAGTTCAGGAAAACAAAGGGATGAGATTCTTTCAGCCTGGAATACAGCAACAGGTGGTCCTAACAATGGTCCAAATGGTATTGCAGTGTTGCCGGCAAATGTGACTTACACCCAGTTGAGTGTGGATCCAGCAGATGCACAGTTACTTGAGAGCAGAAAGTTTGAGGTCATAGACATCTGTAGGTTCTTTGGTGTAAGTCCTTTGAAGGTGTTCAGTTTGGAGAATGCTAACTACAACAGTATTGAAGCAACAGAGCTTGCTTTCTTGAATGACACCTTGAGACCTTTGCTCACAAAGATAGAGAATGAGTTAGAGACCAAGCTCTTCAAACCGGAGGAGAAGTTTGACATCAAGTTTGATGTGAGTGAGTTGTTAAGGACAGACAAGAAGTCACAGGCAGAATACTTCACCAAGCTCTTCAATTTGGGTGTGTTGAGTCCTAATGACATCAGGAAGGAACTTGATATGAATTCTATTGAGGGTGGTGACATCCATGTAGCACAGGTGAACCTTACTTCTATCAAGAATCTTGAGACCATCAATGCTACAGCAGACAACAGGTTGAAGGAAGACCAGTTACAGAATACAGAAAATAACCAGGAAGACAATGATAAGGAGAATCAGTAAAAAGAATGATTTGAAGGACATGATTAAGTCTTGTCCTTCTGGTGTTATAGATGACATCTATAAGATTCAGTATTACATCCAGGGTTACAATGTCTATATAGATGCTGCTTTCAGTAAGGTTGGTGACCATCTTGAGGTAATCCTTCCTACTTCAGACCTTGAGACACTTCCAAATGGTATATTGATGAGGAAGGCATATTATAAGGTAGTTGACACTTCATATCCTGATGGTTATTACAACCTGGAGTTTGAGGACAATATGAACATTTGGTTAGGAGAACCTGAAGGTGGTATAGTACCACCATCCGGTGATTATGTAACTGAAGAAGAGTTGACTTCAACCCTTTCAAGTTATGCTGCCAAGAGTTGGGTATCTTCACAGGAGTTTGCAACAGAGACCTGGGTTGAGAGTCAGGGATATATCAAAAGTATCCCATCAGACATAGCAACACAGAGTTGGGTTATTTCACAGGGTTATATAACAAGTGAAACAATCCCATCAGACATAGCAACACAGAGTTGGGTATCTTCACAGGGTTATTTGTCAGCAACCAACTTCAAGACTGTAAATGGTGAGAGTATTGTTGGTACAGGTGACATTTATTTTGATCTTGTTGTAAATATTGCAGCAAGTGAGTTGGAATCATATGGTTATGCCACCAAGAGTTGGGTGTCATCACAGGAGTTTATTACAAGTTCATCACTTACAGGATATGCCACCCAGTCTTGGGTATCAGGACAGGGTTACATCACCACATCTGCATTATCCGGTTATGCTACAGAATCCTGGGTACAATCCCAGGGATATTTGACCTCTGTTCCTTCAGAGTATGCAACACAGAGTTGGGTAGAATCACAAGGATATTTGACATCTGTTCCTTCAGAGTATGCAACACAGTCATGGGTATCATCAAATTATTTTGCAACATCAAATATTTGGACAGGAACACAGTCACAGTGGGAAGCATTGACATCAGAACAGCAGGCTTTATATACAATAGCATTAGTAACAGAATAATGGTATCTACTTTTGGAAATAATATAGTGAGTGCTTTCACTGGTGGACAATCAGTGAAAGCAATCTACACATATGGGCAGAAGGTGTGGCCAACTGAAATACCACCATCAGAGTATTATATAAGTTGGACACCAAGTGACTATTCAGGTTCATTCACTATTGATGGTGTTACATATCACTTTGAGGATTATAGTGGATATTTTTCTGATTATAGTGGTGTGATACCATCTGGCTGTTTTGCTGGTAGAAATTTTACATCCATAGAAACTAATGCTTTTGATATTGGTTATAGAGCTTTTTATGGATGTGGGTCTTTACTTTCAGCAAATCTTACAAACTGTGTAGGACTTCCATCAGAGGTGTTTGGTTTATGTTCATCATTAAGAACAGTAAGTCTTCCAATATGTCAAACTATTGGAGATTATACTTTTACGGGATGTACTTCATTAAGTTCCATTGAATTACCATACTGTTGGAGTTTAGGGACTAATCCTTTTTATACTTCAGCAAGTGGAAGAAGAGCATATTTAAATATAAGTGTACCAAACTGTGGAACATATGGAGACCAATGTTTTCAAACCAGATACCTCTGGTCAGCACCAGAAATGGATTTTACAAATTGTAATATCATAGGTTATCAAGCTTTCTACGAAGCAATTGGAATGTTCATAAATCCTTATCCTGTATATGACTTTCCTAATTGTACTTATATTGGTAATGATGCATTTAGGCACTGTGGAATGGTAACTGTTAAATTATCAAAGGTTCAATATATAGGAGGAGGAGCATTTGATTATGATTATAGTTCTTGGGATGTCCATCCAACAAGAAGAGTATATATATACACAAGTTCAGTATGTACATTAGATGACCAATATGAACATACTGGATTTCAAATGTATAAAGATGGAAGTTGGGTTCCTGGATGGGAAATATATGTTCCTTCTTCACTTGTTTCAGCTTATAAGGCATATAGTGTCTGGTCATATTATTCAGAACACATACATCCAATAACAAATTAAATAGTAGTCTTATGATTTCAGGAAATATAAACTCTACATATTTTTCAGTGTACACTTATGGTGGTGAGATGGTTATAGCAAGGCCAGATTATTATTATGTAAGCTGGGTTCCATCAAGTGCATCTGGTTTGATGTTTACTTCTACACACCCAAATGGAGAACAAATAAGTAGTTATTTAGGATTTGTTAGTTTTGAAACATATGGTGGTTCACCTCAAGTGGGTTTTTGGAGTTGTGATTTTACATCAGTAGAGACTGATGTGACAGAGACAAAAACAATACCTATTCCAGGTACTGGTGGTGATTATTTAGGTATGTTTAGTACCTGTAGTTCATTACAGTATGCAAGTCTGTCAAAATGTACATGTCTTGGTTCAGAGGCTTTCAATAATTGTCATTCACTTAAAAGTGTAAGTGTACCACTATGTGCTTATGTTGGAGATAGTGCTTTTTTGGCTTGTTGGCAACTTGAAAGTATAAGTATGTCTTTGTGTTCATATGCGGGACATACTGCATTTGACGATTGTAGTTCTTTATCAAGTGTAAGTCTTCCTGTTTGTACTTATGTTGGAGATCAATGTTTTCGTTCGTGTATAACATTAAATAGTATCAATTTACCACTATGTTCTTATGTTGGTTCATCTGCATTTATGTCTTGTGCTTCACTAAATAGTGTAAATCTACCTGAATGTGAATATATTGGTGAATATGCATTTTATAGTTGTTCTAATCTTAAATCAATTTCATTACCAGTATGTTCATATATAGGTAGTTCTGCATTCTTTAGTTGTACTTCTTTAAAGAGTATCATAATTCAACAATGTTCATATATAGGTAATTCTGCATTCTTTTATTGTAGATCACTTTCTTATGTTGATATAAGAGAGTGTTTATATGTAGGAGAGCGAGCATTTGCTGCTTGTACATCACTTCAAGACTTGTTTATTTCAAAATGTTCTTACATTGCTTCATCTGCATTTTTTGAATGTAGTAATCTTGGAGTTCTAAATGGGTATGAATGTGAATATGTTGGAGAAACTGCTTTTTATCATTGTAAATCACTTCAAATTATAAGATTACCTATTTGTACATCAGTTGGTAGAAGTGCATTCTGTAGATGTGATTTAAGGTCAGTGAGTTTACCAATATGTTCTTATGTTGACGAGGGTGCATTTAAAAGTAATAGTTATTTGTCAACTATAAGTATGTCTTTGTGTTCTTATGTTGGATGGGGTGCATTTGCTCATTGTTCTTCTTTAAATACTGTATCTATTGAATCCTGTTTATATATTGAGTCAGAAGCTTTTGTTGGTTGTTCTAATCTTAAATCAATTTCATTACCAGTATGTGAGTATGTAGGGTCAAGTGCTTTTAATAATTGTTATAGTTCTCTATTTAGTATTATGTATTTGCCTGTGTGTTCATATTTAGGTTCATATGCATTTAAGTCTTGTGCTTCACTTAATAAAATAGATTTAGGTTCTTGTAAGTATATTGGAGAGGGAGCTTTTTATCAGTGTTTTTCATTAAGATCTTTTATATTAAGGACTTCTGACTGTGTTTTGGATGGTAGTAGTGTGTTTTATAACACACCAGTAACCTGGACAGGTGTTTATGTTCCTTCCTCATTTGTATCACTTTATAAAGTAGCCCAAGGATGGTCTTCTTTGTCTTCATTGATTTACCCTATCCCTGAATAAACCCATAAATAATTAAAAGTACTTTTAAGAAAATGATAGACATAAACAAATACAGATTAAATCCTGATGTAGAGATTGGAGGTATAGCTGCTTGGGGTAGTATTGTTGGTAGTATTAGTGCCCAAGAAGACTTGATGAGTATGATGTCTTCATATGCCACACAGTCTTGGGTATCAAGTAAAGAATTTGCTACTAAAACCTGGGTATCAGACCAGGGTTATTTAACATCTGTTCCTTCAAGATATGCGACAAAGAGTTGGGTCTCTTCAAAAGGGTATCTATCTGCAACCAATTTGAAGACCATCAACAACCAGAGTATTGTTGGTGAAGGTAATATTGAAATTGAAGCAAGTGTACCTGATTATTATGCAACAAAAGCATGGGTGTCAGAACAGGGTTATTTGACCAGTGAGACCCTTCCTTCAGACCTTGCTACAGAATCCTGGGTATCAAGTCAGGGTTACATCACAACATCTGCATTATCCGGTTATGCTACAGAGTCATGGGTATCTTCACAGGGTTATTTGACCAGTGAGACTCTTCCATCAGACCTTGCTACAGAGTCCTGGGTCCAGTCACAGGGATACCTCACATCAGTTCCATCAGATTATGCAACCAAGTATTGGGTTGATAATTTTGTGGAATCACAGCACTACCTTTCAGAGGAAGACCCTATCATAGCTCCACTACTTGATTCAACACAAAAATATGCTCCATGGGCAGCAGTGTGGGAAAATCTTGGTGAGTTGATAGGAATCACAACAGGTGATTCTAACTTCAGGAAGTATGTGTTTAACATAGGTGGTGAGATTTATTTTTATAAATCAGATGCAAGCACCAAGATATATAAGTTCAACAAAAAAATCTATAAATTTGAACATGTTGCAGATGCAGCTGTATTGACAGAAAATTATGGTATCCTTTGGGAAGACCTTGGTGGTATTGTATATCTTTTTGATTCTACTGGTAATACTTCTATGGATCATAATTTTATCATCAACCTTTCAACAGGTGAGATGGAAGGCTGGAATGGTTTTGAGAATGTTCCATTCTCTGTCCATAATACAACTAACAAGATCAACATATACAAAGTAGAATCTGCTATTTTCTGTGCTGACCAGAGTACTGGATATGCATATCCATATGTAAAAGATGGAGATTTATATTATTTTGATTGGAATAATCCAATTATATATTCCAATTGTCCTAAATCCAACATAATTAGATATACCAGTTTTCTTAATGGTTTAAATGTCACTGATAGTGATGGATACTTATACCAGTTGGAGTATCATGAAGGTGAAACAACAGAGTTGACTTGGGTACAACAGGAAACACCTATTTATCCTGCTTTGGATGGAACATTACCTGGTGCCCAGTATGTAGTGCAGTATGGAAGTACTTTCGTTTATATGTATTTACCAAATATATATAGACTTGTTAATGGTGAATGGATAAATCTTGGTATTGATTTTTCAACAGCTCCTGCTTATAGAGGTAATCCTTGTGGTGTTGTATGGTCAGAAGGTGAAATGTTGATGGGTTGGGCATACAAACTTGGTGATACAACTCCTTATTTGTTGATGATGAACCTTTCTTCTTCTGCAAAGAGTGCAAACAACATATTATTATCAATTAGTGATATGCAGTCAGAAATAGAAAATATCAAGGCTGAACTTGGTAGTGCTACAGATATAACAAATAACATATTGTCATAATGAGTACATTGATTGATAACTTAAATTACATAGAGTCTTGTAAGATGGACATCAGGTCAGCTATAGAGGCCAAAGGTGTTGACATGACAGGTGTAACTTTGTCTGGATATGCTGATGCAATTGGTGAAATTCAGACAGGTGGTGGTGATTTTGACCAGAAGTCTATTACTGAAAAAGATTTTCAGATTACAGTTTTAAGAAACAATGCAAGTTTTGTTGGCAGTTATATTTTTCAATATAATTCATATATACAAACAGTAAGTCTTCCTGAATGTAGTAAAATATATCAGTATGCCTTTCAGAATTGCTCATCACTTACACAGGTTAGTCTTCCTGAATGTAGTAAAATATATCAGTATGCCTTTCAGAATTGCTCATCACTTACACAGGTTAGTCTTCCTGAATGTACTACTGTAAATGACGGTGCCTTTGCAAACTGCAATCTCCTCACACAGGTAAGTTTCCCAGTTTGTAAATATATTGGTTATTCTGCATTTCAAAGATGTTCATCCCTCACACAGGTAAGTCTCCCTATATGTAGTTTAATTCAGTCTTATGCATTTCAAGGATGTTCATCCCTTACACAGGTTAATCTTCCTGAATGTGAATATATAGGAGATTCAGGATTTCAGGCATGTCTATCAATTTCACAAATAAGTATTCCAAAATGTAGTTATATTGGTCAGTATGCATTTCAAGGATGTTCATCCCTTACACAGGTAAGTCTTCCTTTTACTAATGTACAATATTCTGCATTTCAAAGATGTTCATCTTTAGAAGTATTATCAATTGATCAATATGGTTATGCTGTTATTAAATATAATAGCATGTTAACTAACACAAAAATAGCATCAGGTATTGGGAGTATATATGTGCCATATGCACTTTATGAAAAATATGTATCTGCTAATGGATGGTCTTCACTTTCTGAAAGATTTGTTTCTTATGGTGACCCATCATATTTAGCTTTAAGTTTTAGTGATGGTTTGGTTTATGGTTCAACTCCTTATTTAGATTATTATTTCAATTCACATTTGGGAATATCATATAATCAAGTAAAAGAAATATCACTACCTAATTGTTCAATAATATATAATCAACCAGGTTACAATAACAAATTTGTATTTTCAACTCAACTATCAAGTTATCTTGAAAGTATATATTTAGGAGAATTGTCAAGTGTATATAGTTCGATGTTTGTGTATTGTACAAAATTAAAAATGGTTGATTTACCTTCTTGTGAATATGTTGGAACTACAGCCTTTTTGGCTTGTAATTCCCTTACACAGGTAAGTCTTCCTATATGTAGTTACATTGGAACCTATGCATTTCAATCATGTATTAATCTTTCCTACATCAACCTCCCAGAATGTAATTTTGTTGATGAGGGTGGATTCAGATATTGTAAAAATTTAAGGACTGTGGATTTTGGAGTTTGCTCTTCAATTTCACAGAGTGGATTTAGTAGTTGTAATAATTTATCAGTTGTTATTTTAAGAGGTTCAGTTGTATGTTCAATTGAAGGAAATACTTTTTATAGTACAAAATTAAGTCAAGGCTTTGTATATGTTCCAGCATCCCTTGTTTCAGATTATAGAGTGGCTGAACACTGGTCATCATATAATATTGAAAGTATTCTTGAGGAGTTAGAATTTAGTAATGGTTTTGTTTATGGATGGGCTAGTTATATGGATTCAGGTTATCTAAATGAGCTTAATATAACTGCTTCTGATGTAACAAGTGTGTCAATGTCATTCTTAACCAGTATTTCATCTTCTACATTTATGAATCATTATAATATGGTTTCATTTGATACTCCGTTATTGAAAGAATATCCTGATGATGCATTCAATGGTTGTTCATCTTTAGAAATGTTAAAACTTGATGTATCAATAATGGGAGATAGGGTTTTTGCTAATTGTACAGGATTGACAACAGTAAATATTTCTTATTCTGGTGTTATTTCTGTAGGTGAAGACATATTTAATAACTGCACAAACTTATCAACTATTAATATACCTTATGAATATTATGACAATTATACAACTGCCGATGGATGGAGTGAGTATAGTAGTCTTATGGTAAGACTTGAACCACCTCTTATGTTCATTGATGGTCTTGTCTCTGGAACTATAGATAGACTTGAATCCAATTATTTAGCTTCTTTAGGTATAACATCAAATCAGGTTGTATCTGTAAGTCTTTCACAATGTACTTATCTTGGATATAAAGTTTTTAATGAACATCACTCACTTTTAGACCTTTCATTACCTAATGTAACTTATATTGAAAGTCAAGCATTTTTTGGTGCAAACTATATAAATGACCTTGTACTTCCTAAATGTAGTTATATTGGTAATGGAGCTTTCTCTTGGACAGGAATTGGTAATTTCAGAAACTTGACTCTTGGTTATTCTTCAGTTGTAAATGTAGGAGGTAATATTTATCTTTCAGGTAATATGAGTCATATATATGTTCCTTCATCTTTGGTTGATGATTATAAAGTAGCATATTATTGGTCAACCTTTGCTAGAATAATAACTGCAATTCCAGAGGAATAAATAACACATAACAAATTCTTGAACCCCAGGAGTACATCCTGGGGTTTGTTATTATTTACATAAATAACATATACAAAAAGAAGTAAAGTTATGAAGAAATTATCTATTTTAGTCCCTCATTATAATGAGGATGAGTCAGTGATTAAACCACTGCTTGATTCAATTGCTTTCCAGCAGAACATAGATTTCAATGACATTGAGGTAGTCATCTGCGATGACGGTGACGATGCATATCAACTGTCACAGGAGTTCCTGGATTCTTATCATTATGACATACAGTACCACAGGGAACCAAAGGGTGGTGTGTCACAGATGAGGAACCAGGCTTTTAAGTATTCAACTGGTGAGTATGTTGCCTGGTGTGACTGTGATGACCAGTACTACCACTGTCTGGCCTTCTGGTTCATTATGAAGGAGACCACTACACCTATGGATGTACCCATCAATGGTGTACCTACCAAGGTGAATGGTTTTGATGCATTCTATTCTGTCTTTCTGGAGGAAGGAAGGAATCCAGAAAATGGGGAGGCATTTTTCTTTGACAGGAAGGATGGATTCCAGTTTGTCCATGGTAAGGTCTTCAAGAGGGAGTTCCTTGAAAGGAATGATATTCACTTCTTCCCTGAATGTACCATCCATGAGGACAATGTGCTGAACCTCCAGGTCCAGGCTTGTACCCAGAACATCAAGTGGTGTCCAACACCTTTCTACCTCTGGAAGTGGAGGGATAACTCTATCTGTAGGAAGGATCCACTTTACATCAAGAAGACCTACACTGACCTTATCAAGTCATCTGACTGTTCCATTCAGTGGTTGGTGAACAAGTCCAAGTTTGACAAGGCAAGGGAGTGTATTGTATCCATCACCTATGATGCATATTACACCTTCTGTCACCCATCCTGGAAGACCATAGAGACCCAGGAGTACAGGGACAGGACAGAGAAGTACTTTGCTGATTACTTCTGTAAGTGGGAGTATCTGTGGAATGAAGCACCACAGCAGTTGAAGATGAACATCAGTAATGGTATCAGACAGAGGAATGTACTTCAGGGAATGGAGATGGAGACAGAGACCCTGGATCAGTTCCTGACAAGAATTAAGGAACTCCATAAATAATGTGATACAAAATCACATTTTAAAATGGGTAAAAATAAACACAAGATACCTATATTCTTGTTCTTGTTTTTATGTGGTATTGGATTCGGTGTGTGGGCTATGCTCACCCCTCCGGGTGGAGTGATTGATCCATCAGTACTTATTCTTATAGCCCAGATTTTTGTTCTGGCAGCATCAGTTTATGGATTTGAGGTACACTTTGACTTGAAGGAAGGTCAGTTCCATGCAGGTCATAGTATAAGTCAGAACACTAAAACTGAAGAACCATAAATACTTAAAAGTAATAATTCATTATGAACAATATTGAGGTTAGAAATTTCAGCATTGAGTTCAGAAGTGAGCCTGAAAGCAGACACATTGAGGGTTATGGTTCTGTGTTCAACAAGAGGTCAGTTGACCTTGGTGGATTCACAGAAATCATAGCAGAAGGTGCATTTGATGGTGTCATTGAGAATTCAGATGTTAAAGCTCTTCTCGATCATAATCCTTCAAGGGGTATCCTTGCAAGAAGTAGAAATGGTGAAGGTAGTCTTTCACTTTCTATTGATGAGACAGGATTGAAGTATTCTTTTGATGCTCCTCACACTGCTCTTGGTGATGAGGTTATTGAAGGTCTCAACAGAGGTGATTATTCACAGTCTTCATTTGCATTCACAGTTGCAGAAGAGACCTGGACAAAGGAAGAAGGTGGTTCATATTTGAGGACTATCACCAAGATAGGAGGTCTTTATGATGTTTCTATTGTAGCAGATCCTGCTTATCCTGACACATCAGTTGCTGTAAGGTCACTTGATGCATTCAAGGAGACTGAACAGAGAGAGGAAGTCCAGGAACAGGTGGAAGAGGTCCAGGAGGAAACCAAGGAAGAACCACAGGTAGAAGAGAAGGTGGAGGAGACACCTGTAGAAGAAACTCCAGTAGAAGAAAATAAACCAGAGGAACAGGAGACTGAGCCAAAGGAAAATAGAAACAATATAAACAATACAAAAAATATTCATATGAGTAATTTTTCATTAATCAAAGCTATCAATGATGTTGTTAACAATAGGAACATCAACGAGGATGCACTCAATGTTATTGAAATGGGTGCTACAGAGATGAGAAAGTCAGGTCTCTCATACTCTGGTCAGATTCAGCTCCCTGTAGAGGAAAGGGCTGCTGATACAGATAATGCAATTGTTGCTACAGTTGCAGAGCAGGGTAAGGAAATTGTCCCTACCGATAAGCTCAACATTCTTGGACCACTCAGAGGTAAGTCAATCCTTGCTGAAGCAGGTTGCACATTCCTCACAGGTCTTGTAGGTAACATTTCTATCCCTACCTATTCAGGTTCAACTTGTGGTTGGAAGGGTGAAATGAGTGCTGCTGACAATGGTATGGGTGACTTTGACACTGTTGAACTTTCACCTAAGAGACTCACTGCTTACATTGACATTTCCAAGCAGTTCCTTGTACAGGATTCAGTAGGTGCTGAAGAACTTTTGAGAAGTGACATTGTCAATGCACTTGTTGCAAAACTTGAGCAGACCATCTTTGGTGATGCTGCTGGTGATGCTAACAAACCTGAAGGTATCTTCAATGGTGCTACAACTGCTGCTCCTTCTTGGGCAGGTGTATGTGCTGCTGAAGCAGACCTCACAGATTATCTTGGTGACAAGAGGTTTGTTATGAGTCCTACTGCAAAGTCAGCTTTCAAGCAGACCACTATTTCTGGTGAAAAGAGTGACCTCAGACTTCTTATGGATGGTAATGAAGTTGATGGTTATCCAGTATCTGCTTCTTCAAATGTTGTTGCTGGTGGTTATGCATTTGGTGACTTCAAGGAGCTTGTAGTTGCACAGTGGGGTGCAATTGATATTGTGGTTGACCCTTATACACTTGCTACAAAGAATGCTATCAGACTTGTTATCAATGCATTCTTCGATGCAAAGGTAAGGAGAGATGGAGCAATTAAGGCTTACAAGATTGCTTAATCCATAACTTTCTTCTTTTTTCCAGCTGGGTGGGTGTAGTCACCCATCCAGCTTTTCTATATAATAAAAAGTAAACAGAATGTATCTTGATTTAGCACAGGTGAAGCAGCACCTTTACATAGATCACAATGATGATGACCAGTACCTTGCTGACCTTATAACAGTAGCAGAGGATGCTGTTAAGAGAGACCTTAACCTACACAGTCTTTGTGAGATTGAGGACAGTACAGGTATGCTTCCTGCTTCTGTCATACAGGCAATGTTGTTATTGATTGGTACATTGTATGCCAACAGGGAGTCAATCTCATTTGGTAATCCAACCAAGGTACCACACTCATATGAGTACCTTATTGCACTTTGCAGAAACTATATAAACAAAGCATAAGAAGATGCAGGCAGGAAGACTCACAGAGAGAATAAAGTTCTATAAACTTGTCAAGGTGAAGACTGAAACCGGAAGTGAGTACAATACTTATGTTCTGGATCATGACTGTAGGGCAAGGATGAGTTATGAAGGTGGTGACAGGGAGAATGAGAATGGTGACATCTTCTACTCCCATAGGGTTGTCTTTGAAATAAGACAGGGTTATGACTTTGATGAACTCTACAGGATTGAATGGGATAACAACCAGTACAGGATTCTGTGCATTGAGAAGGACAGACATAACCAGAGTATAAGGATTAAAACAGAGAAGGTGAATGACTAATGGCAGATGTAGGTATCAAAGTAAATGACAAGGACATAATCAAGGCTCTTTCTAACCTTTCTTTCAAGCAGATGAACAAAGCATACAGGAATGGTATGAAGAAGTCCCTGGATCCTATACTTAAACAGACCAAGGTCAACTTGAGAAATTCTGGTATTAAGAATGTGAATAAACCTTACATAGGCAAGAATGGTAAGAGATACATTTCAATGATGCAGGGTGTAAAGACATCTGTTTATGTTGGTAAGACAGAGGATTCCTTTGGTAAGGTTCACATCATGAAGGAGTTCAGGTTGAAGTGGTTTGAGATGGGAACTTCATTGAGAAAGACTTCAAAGGGATGGAACAGAGGTAGAATAGAACCAAAATGGTTCTTTGCATCAGCTGTTAGATTAAGGAGTAAGGAGACAGAACAAAAACTTGATGAAAATATCAGGGAGAGTATCCTTAAAGCCTGGGAGAAAAAATAATAGTTTAAGAAATGATAAACATAAACATAGGATCACTTATATATGGGAAGTTACACAGTGTAGCCTCTACTTATCCTATAGTGGCAGAAAACACTACCAAATTCCCTTTCATCATATACAAAACCACTGCAACAAGACCAGAGACTACCAAGGATGGGATATATGACTGGATATATGACATACAGGTTGATGTTGTAAATGACAAGTATGACAGTGTATGTGAGTTATGTAACCAGGCACTTGACAAGTTGATGGAACTTGAAGAGGTTTTGGACATAAATATAGAGAGTGTCAGTGAGGATTTCATTGACAATGCTTATGTAAAAGAGATTAATATAATAATAAAAAAATAGTACTATTATGGGAATAATTAAAGGTAAAAAGTTGATGGTTTTTGTAGAGACTTCTACCGATACTTATAAGAGTTTGGGTTATGCTACAAACCACACACTTTCAACAACTGCAAACACTATTGATGTTGCACATAAGGATTTGGCAGATGTTGCTGGTGGTAGATGGGAAGATCAGGATATTGATACTCTTTCTTGGACTGTCACATCAGAGAACTTCTATGCCAATGATGCAGAGGGTGCTGGTTTTGAGGACTTGTTCTCAATCTATGCAGCAGGTACAGAGGTCACTTTGAAATGGGGTGTTGCCACTGATTCTTCAACTGGTGTTCCTACTGGTGGTTGGGCTGCTCCTTCAACTGGTTTGACTGGTAAGGCTATCATCACATCACTTGATATGAATGCACCTGTATCAGACAATGCTACATACAGTGTTACTTTCACTGGTAAGGGTCCTTTGACAACAATCTCTTAATTGAGTGAAATAACAGTCACAAAGAGGATGACCAAGGGTCACCCTCTTTTTTTGTACCCCATAAATACTATAAAGTGTTTAATCATATAAAAAATTAGAAAGATTATGGAAATCAATGGTAATAATTTCACCCTTAAATATGGGTTAAGAGCAATGTTTGCATTTGAAGAAATGACAGGTAAACCTTTTGAAGTCAAATCCTTATTGGATACCTATTGTTTCTGCTATTCTTGTATCATAGCTAATCAGGATAATCCTGCAATCGACTTCAATGAATTCATAGATTGGTGTGACATTCACCCTGAAACAATAGAAGAATTTCACAAATTTATGGATGAGGAAATGAAGAAGAGGGATGTCCTTGGTAATGGTAAAAAAAAAGTGACCAGGAAAACAGCAAAGAAAAATTAAGTACAAAGGAGATATATGCCATACTTGTTTTACAGTGTGGTATTTCACCAGACTATGTACTTGACCATATGCAGTTATATGAGATAGAGTGTCTTTTGGAGAATCTATGGATGAAGAACAAAGACTCCTGGGAGCAGAGTAGGTTATTGGCATATGTGACTGCACAAAGTCAGAGTACAAAGAAAATTGATATGCAGCAAATGTTATCATTCCCTTGGGAGAAAGAACCTGTACATGAGGACACCCAGGAAGAGAGGGATGAGATAATGAGGGAGATGAAGGCTATGGAAGAAATGATGAATAAAAAATAATTGATTTATAATGGCAAATAATTTAGTTGTCCAATTACTATTAAAGACAGGTACATTCAGTACAGATCTTAAGAAGGCTGGTGGAGAAATCAACCAGTTCAAGAAAAGTTGTTCTGATGCAAGTAAAGGATTAGCAGAATTTGGAAGGGGTATTGGAATCAACTTAGGTTCCCTTGGTAAGATTGCTGGAACTGTGGGTGCTGCTGTTGCTGCATTTAATGGATTCAAGGCTGTTATGCAGAGCACAGATACTACAGCAGATAAGTTTGATAATGCTATAGCTGGATGCAAGGGTGTCATTGATCAGTTGAAGGTATCTTTGGCAACTGCTGACTTTGGAGCTTTCTCTAATGGTCTATGGGGTGTGTTTGATGCTGCTGTAAATGCAAGGAATGCTTTGGATGCACTTCAGGATACACAGTTGGCAAATGGATATTTTGAAGCAGTAAATGCAGATGCATTTGATAAACAAGTACTTGCATATAGACAGGCAAAACAGGCAGCAAAGAAAGCAACTACTCCTGAAGAAAGAGAAAAATATGAAGCTGAAATGGCTGCTGCTGTTACAGAAATGAGAAGACTTATTGCAGACACAAGAGAAAATGCTTCTTTATTGAGTGATGCTGATTGGGAATCAATCACAGCAGATATAGTTGCGAGAGCAGGTTCTACTTATCTACATCAAGGTGATATTAAAAAAGATTGGATTGTTGAAGCTCTTGGTATTAAGCAGGGTAAATTTGGTAATTATAATAAAGTAAAAGATCAGATTGACTATGAGGCTGAAAGATATAGAAAAGATGTTCTTTCTTATAGGTACTGGGACTGGAGTGATATGGAGTATAAGTGGAACAACACCTCTGGTAGAGACACATATATGAAAAGGAATGCAAGACCAGAAGTAATTAGTGTTCTATTAGATATGCCAACAGAGAAATTAACTAAAATTGTTGAAAAACTGAGGGAGAGGGATACTTCTGGAAAATCTGCTACAAGTATGGAAGAAAGACTCACCAGACTTTTAAATGGTGAACTTGAACCAATTACACCAAAACATTATGGTGGTGGTACTACAACTAAACCAAAAGTTGAATATCAAGAAGGTGAACTTGGTTACTATAAACAGAAGAAGAGTGAAGCAATAGACAAGTATGAGTTTGTTAAAACATATGAAGAATATGAAGCAATCACAAATGAAGTTAAACAATGGCAGGCTGAGATCGATAAAATTACTACAAAGCAGGGGGAAGAGAATAAATTACTTGACACTCAAAGAGCATATTATGAGGATATTATTAAGAAGCAGGCTGAAATCAAAGTAACAGCAGATAAGAACTCTGAAGCATATAAGAATGCTGTAAATGAAATAGCAAAAGCAAAGAGAGCATTATTGGGATTTGACTTATCAGATGCTTTATTGGTTAACCCACCTACATTGGAAAGTCTTAAAGCTGCAAGAGATATTCTTATACAAATAAGAGAAAAAAGTATCAATAAGAAAGAGTATGATGATTGGACAGCTCAGATAAAAGATTATAAAGAAAAAATTGAGGCTATAGAAGGAAAAAAGATTACTTCTAATGCACCATCTACTTCAAGTTGGGATACCTTCAACCAGGCAATGGCAAACACCAGTACCATAGTAAGTAACTTGACTAACACCTTCAAGGAAAGTTCAGAGGTGACAGCTGCATCAGTGTTACAGATGGTTGCAACAACACTTCCTGCTATTGGTCAACTCATCAGTGCTATCTCTGCATTGACCACTGTTGAAGCTGTTGAGGCAGGTGTAGGTGCTGTAGGTAAGGCTGTAAGTACATCAAAGCACTGGATAGAGGCCATTGCTGCTGTTGCTTCACTTGGTGCTGTTGTTGCGGCTGCGATTGCTGCAGCTTCCACACCAAAGATGCAAAAGTTTGCTTCAGGTGGTATAGTTGGTGGTTCATCCTTCACTGGAGACAGGGTCACAGCACAGGTCAATTCAGGTGAGATGATACTTAACAGTACACAACAGGCTAATCTGTTCAGGATGGCCAATGGTGGAGGTACATCTAATCAGGTTGAGTTCCATATATCTGGTACTGAACTGGTTGGTGTACTCAATAATCAGAATAGAAAAAATAGATTGATAAGATAATGGCAGTAGAAAGTTTATTACATTCAGGGAGTTTTGTAGATTATGATGGTAATGAAATAACCATCTCTTTCTATAAAAGAACAGATATAAATGCTATACCTGCAAGTATGAGTTTTTCTGATCTTGGTGGTTCAAAAACTCTGACTATATGGTCAACAGAAGGAGATGCTTATATAGGTGACCCACTGGTTGACTGGTGGAATTATACACAGATCGGTGCAGAACCTCTTCCTGGTTCAGACTTCTATAAGTACACATACAGGATACGAGTTCAGCCAAACCATACACCAAACCCAAGGGTGGATGCCATACATATTCATCTTGAGGGTATAGGTGGTGTAAGGTTGGATGTTAATATCAGTCAGATAGCAGAAAGATAAGATGCTAATTAAAATAATTTAATAACATATGGAGAATGACTTGAAGTTTTCTGGGGTAACCCCAGTTATAATAAACTATACTGGAAATGCAGATGACCTTTATGCACCTGTCAAGACCTCATCTTGTGATGTGAATATTGTATCTGACCATATATTGGATGATCTCTACACATCAAAAAAGGATGAGATTTATATGAAGGTGGAGAAGAAGGAACCTGTTAAAATCAAGGTTATGAAGTTTTCAGATGATGGTAGTGCTGCTTCAACACAGATAGATACAGACACATATGAATACTACACCATATGGTCAACAAATGTATTCTACACAGACATCAATGGAGACTTCAGGTACTGTGGTTATGTGAAGGATGCAAACAACAATACAGAGGGTGTGAACCTGAAGTATGACTATGCAACACACAAATGGATAAGGAACAATGACTGGAATCTTGAGGCTGGAAACCAGTATTTCTATGTTGATGGTGAGTCATACAGGGTGTATTCAGAGAATTCTGTGTATATGATACAGCAATGGAACAATTCAACAAACAGCTGGGGTACTGCAACAAACTATCTGAAGTATGAAGGTAGTCAGTCATCAAACTGTACATACTGGTGTCAAAATATTGTCCACTATGCTGATGGAAATACCGAACTCTTATGGGGTAATAAAAGGTATTCCTGGAACACTACAAGGAAAGCCTGGGTAAAGAAGACTTCTTATTCTGATGTTAATGGTGCAACATATGCTTCTATATATGGAGAGTATCATCTTAAAGTAAAGGTTGGCCTGACAGTTGTTGATGCATTCATAGTCAATGGTTTGTCAGGTACAGATCAGGCAGATATATCAGAGTATTGGATAGTTATTCCTGACAGGTTATTTAACACCTTCAGTTGTTATATTCCTTTAACTGTTCAGTACAGGTCACAGGAACAGGTCTTCACAGATGATGGAGGATATGTCTATTATCTTACCACAAATGGTGAGGTGTATCACTATTCTCTTGACATCAATGAATGGGTGAAGTGGATAACCTTTGAGGGTGACTTGAAAGCAAATTCAGCACAGCTTGATTATGTTTTTCCAGATCATTCACCATACAATAAGGCTGTAGTAATCAAATATCAGGACACTGGAAACAATGTTGGTTACTTCCATCTTACCAATCTACAGCATCCTACTGTCTATTATGAAGAGGAGGTGGTACCGGGAGAGTACACTATGACTACTGTCTGGGAAGGATATAAGATGCCTAACACCTACACACAGGATGTGACACAGAATCTGGACACCATATCAATGACAGCAATAGATCCTTTGTCTATATTGAAGTATGTCAAGATAAACAAGATAATGACAAAACCTGCAATTGTATCTTATAAGCAATTGATAGGAAAGGCAATTGCATATGTGATGTTGTCTGGAAACAAGTTAAGGTTGGAGAGACAGGTTATCTATGGTTCTACTTATATAGGTAACAATGGTTTACTGGACCTCAAGTGCCAGGTGTCAAACTTCTGGGATGAATCAGGTGAACCATCAACAGTATATGAGATGATAGAGGAAATATTGAGACCATTCTGTCTCACAATGGTATATGTTGACAACTGTTTCATCATCTACAATCCAAGCAAGACAGAGGGAACATCCATTTTTGATGAGTACACTATCAGGGCTGATGGTAATATGACATTGACAGATGAGATAGAGGAAAGTCCAGAGGTATATGACTTTGATGAAAATGACTGGATCTCAAACAATGTACAGAATCCTACTCTGGAGATAGGACCAACCTATGACAAGGTGACTGCAATTGCAAGTACATCAATTCCTTCTTATTCAACAATGGTATATGATGTTGTTGATTACAATCAGAGGGATAAGTATGACATCCTTCAGTTGAATGTACAGAGGAACAAGACAAAGGGATATAGATATATGTCATTCAATTCTGTAAAACCATATACAGAAGATGTCTGGTTCTATATCTGGAATGGTGTGTACACAGATGAAATCTATCATTTGGAATCACATGGTGGATATGTGAATGGTTATCTTAACATCAACAAGGCATATGACTATCTGACTGGTAATGCAGGTAATCCATCTGATTATGGTTCTATCCTCAACTTCTATGGAGGAGGCAACAATCCTACAGCCACAGGTAAGGAACAGTTGATAGAAAAATCAGTTGATGTGAAGAGGAGTATCACAGCATATGCTGCTGATAATGGTACTCCACTTGAGTTCCTTGAACTTTCAGACCTTGAATGGGGTTGGAGCAGGACATATGACCCTGAATCAGGATGGGATACACCTAACCTGTCAAAGAAAAATCCTTCCAATGCAAAGTTTGGTTCATCTATTGATATGCAGGAGAGCAATAAGATAACATATCACCAGGAGTATGAAAATATGTATCTTTCTTCTGTTGATGAAAAGACCATTGACCTTTCTCTAACACAGTCTTATTCAAGGACAGGTATCAATACAAACATTGACATCTACCAGAACAACACAGCATCCGGAACTTCATTTGAATTGTCCTGGGATGATGATGAGCAGAAATGGAGAGCAGAATGTTCAAGCATATCTACTGTTAATTACTTCCCTGGTCTGTGGGATGCTGCTTCAGTCAAGGTGAACAACCTGTACTTCAACAGATATAACACATCTGGTACTCTCTTAAGACCATCAAGAGTACAGCCTGTGTGGGATAAGAGAAGAATCAATATGTATGTTAGACAGTCTGGTGGTGGGATCCTTCAGTTCAATGGTAAGGAATGGGTGTCAGGTTCACAGGTCAGTGATACCAATTCATTCTTCTTGATGAAGTTAATGAATGGTGAACAACTCTTCCATACAGAGTTCAAATACAATGTCATTGAGACTTCTGATGGAGAACACTATTCACTCACTGATGAGAGGTTTGTTTACTATACTGATGAAGCAGGTGGTGTGACTGACAGATCTGTTTCAGGTGGACACACATATTATTGTGATGTTTACAAGTCAGAAGCAAATGAATGGAACAGGTGGATAGATTCCTGTGGAGAAGGAAAATTATCTATCAAAATGCCTCTGATAGATGATGCAAGTGCTACTATAATAATTGATGTGTATAACAGCACTATGCTTGGTATGACAGGTCAGAACAACACAGCAGGATATAACTATTCTGAAGCAATCTACTGGAAAGTTGAAGGACAGGGAAGACACTGGGATGATGACCAGCAGGCATATGTGTATGTCCCTTTGAGGGAATCAAACTGTGTAAACTATGGAAGTATAGGTGGTGCTTCAACATATATCTTGTTTGTACCTGTCAATGCTTCTTATGTAAAGGCTGAACACCTTGACTTGGACATCAATGTGTCTGTACCTGAATCCAACTTGGGACAGATGTTTTCAGAGTCTGACATCAAATACACACTTGACAATAAACAGAACTATGTGGAGGAGTTCGAGGGACCTACCTTTCGTACAAACACTTATAACCAACTGGTGGCAAGTTCTTATTCTTATATTATGTTTGGTAATGGTGTTGCTGATCCTGGTGGTTTCATAGTGGATGGATTCTCAACAAGACCTGAATGTTATACTGTTCAGGCTTATATGAACTGGTTGAGCAAGATAAGAAAGGTCTATGGAAAGACTCTTGTACCTCTGAAAGAAGCAGTAAGGGAATTCAGCATCTTCAGGACTGTCATAAAGACTCCAGAGATAAGTGACCATCCTTTCCTTGTGTTTGGTGATTCCTGGGATCTGAAAACCAACAGACACAGTATCCAGGCAATTGAAGCACATAACCTTGATGTTGATTATGTCACTTCCTGTGATGTGATGGAGATACCAAGACAGGCAAGAGCAGCAAGGTGGAATCTTCCTACTGCACATAAATAACTATGCCATAGTATTGTAATTGTTATAGTTTTTGTTGTTGTAACCAGGGTCTGATGTGAATCACACCCTGGTTTATTTTGTGCGATAACGACTGCGAATAATCCTGAATTTCAATTTACATAAATATATTAAGATTTGTTATATTTATATAGAAAGTAGGTTGGATGTTGTCCACAGAAGTCCAACAGATATAAGAAATTTACTGACCTGTAACCAGAAAGGGAGTGGACACCTGAGTATGGTTGCAGGTTCTTTTTTTGATATGAAAACTAAATTTGATGAAAAGAAAGAATGGGATGACTTCACCAAGAGATGGTATTTAGAAGTCTATAAGTATGGTGCATACAATGACCACACTCTTGCAAACAGAATCCATAACAACAAAGATGGATACTGGGAGACACCAAAGAAGTATGTTGATGGGGTGGCATACAATGATGGGACCTGGTTGGAGTACAACACTATAAGGGTGAGTAATGGTAAGGTCAGGACAAAGGTTATGTGTAAGTCAAAACAGGAACTGATGACCACCATATATGATTACCTATGTTTCTTGAGGAAGGATGGTCTGACCTATGAACCAGAGATACTGTATTATGTGTTAGTCTTTTTAGTTGATAAGTTATGCTATAGAAATGGCCTATTTGTATATAATAATAAGAACAAGTTGGTGTTATGTAATTTAGTCAAGTCAGTCTGTAAGAAGTCAAAGAGTGATATAGTCTGTAACAGGAAGGATGAAAGGAAGTTTGCAATAGACCCAAGGTATTTGAATAAGTTGAATAAGTCTGATAGAGTAAAGTTGCAGAGAAGAATAGTTAAGAAGTTAAAAGATGATGAGATCAAGAAGTATTATAGTTCACTTTTAAGTATCAGGGAGAATGTTGAAATGATGAATAGTTTAGGAATAAAAGTAAGTGTTGGTAGGTTGGCAAAGTGGATAAAAGAGCAGTGTTCGTTTTGAAGCAATACCCAGTGTTCATTTTGGAGCAATAATAATAATATAAAATTATTATAACTGATGGATGGATCCATCAGGGCAGATAATAAAAAAATAAAAAAAAAAGACTATCTTTGTATATGTAAGTGATGCTGGGTAAACCCAGCAGAGGATCCTACCCTACAGGTAGTATCCTCTATAAGTAAGGATGTATGATATAAGATAAAGAATCTATTTATATG
>Ga0326511_10000690_pt1 | contig 29618 bp, 55 predicted proteins | sample 0_2496_0518_D_FD_203701 | JGI IMG/M metagenome (GOLD analysis project Ga0326511, IMG submission 203701) | Bovine rumen microbial communities from UC Davis, California, United States - 0_2496_0518 | ecosystem: Host-associated > Mammals > Digestive system > Stomach > Rumen | place: USA...
AAGAACAACCATCAAACATACTACTCATATTTGTTGCATTTGAAGTGTTATAGTTTGGAACATCAACTAGTTTGGTACAACCAGCAAACATATTGCTAATAATTGTTGCTTGGCTGATATTTGTAATTATTGGAGCGCTAACTAATTCAGTATAATTCCTAAAAGCACCAGATAATTCTATAACATTTGTACCCAGTTTAAACGCAGGTATTTTTTTTATTAATGTTTTAATAATACTATCATTTGTAGTGGTAGTTACATCAGTAAAATATTCATCAACTCCACCACCTCCACCACTTGATTTCTTACCTAATAAATAACTTGTTACGTCCATATTATGCCTCCTTCCATTGTTCATTTTCTAAATCATAGAAGAAGATTTTGCCTGTATCTATTTCTATAAATACAGAACCATTGTCTATTACTTTATTGCCTATTTTTGTAGGTTTTGTATCAGTAGAAAGTCCTCTTAATTCAGCTGATACTAATTCCCCTTCTTCAGTTATTTTTATATTATCGTTTTTATAAATTGAAACCATATTTATTTCCTCCTTATGTTTTTTTATTTATATCCTACAACTCTTACGATATATATACTATTACTTTGTTGTGTTGACACAGTTGAACTTAATCCCATTTCGCTATATCTATTACCGTAATTAGTTATTGTAGTCCCATCGATATATACGTTTTTCATTTTTGAATACACAGTTGTTCCAGCACTTGATATTACGTTATACATTAAAAACGCATATTTACCATTTGGAGAACATATTTTAACCGAACTTTGATATGCTTGACTATCGTTTGGCCTAAAATATATCTCCATGTAAGAATAATTTGCAGCACTACTGTTTAAATTAACTGTTCCATTTGTTCCAGATGTATTATCATATAAAACTTCTCCTACTAAACTATTTATACCACTTACAACATCTGTTGTATCAGGTGTTGTTAGAGAAGAATAATCACCAAGTCCTGTTGCATTTTCATTTACAACTTCTTTTATTTCGTTCATATCTGCTGCTCTAACTTTATTTATCGCATCAATAGAAGCATTTTCGTTCATTGTTACTTTGTCAGCATATGTTATTTGTGCCATATTATTTCCTCCTATTCTATCCTTATGTATTGGATAATATTGTATGTATTTCCTGTTTCTAAACTTGTAGCATCTATACTCATATAAACTGTACTTTCATCATTACTTATTAAATCAATACTTATTATTGGGCTTTGTACGTATATATTAAAGTCTATTTTTTTATGTGTATCATCTATATCTTTCCAAACAATAGATATTATTTGAGTGTTATTCTTTTGATTTATTCTTACTTTTGTAATCGAAGTTGAATTACAGTTGCTTTCTGTTCCTATATTTATGTTACTTGTTATATAACTTGCTGCATTTGGGTAATTTGTATTTGTATCTTCATCTATTACATTTATTGTATTGATAAAGTTTAAATACAATGTTTCATATATATTCTTTTGTATTGTGTTTTCATCATCTACTAAATCTGTGTTTGTTTCAGAATATAATGTATTTTGTGTAATATTTATATTGTTAAGATAAGAACTTGGTATAACTGTCGTTGCATTACTTTGATTTTCATTTATTGTGTTGTTTGTAATGTTTCTAGCAAAAACTAATGAATTGTTAGAATATGTTTCTACTTTTTGAGGTACTAATGAATTGTAATCTACATATTCTGCACTATTATAGTTGTTAGCATTAAAATCTTCTTTTATAGATACTTGATACCAAGCTATTGTTGGTCTGTTACTATATAAGTAATATTGAAGCAGGTTAAAATTGCTTTTGACAAATATACTTCTGTATGCCGGGGTATATCGTTGTTGTGATGCAACTAATATTGGATTCCAGGTGTCACTTACTATTCGTTGCACGTAATAATCTGCATATATTACATCATCAACGTTATTGATATTTGTGTTATATTCTGCATAAATGATTCCATTGTTTGAAGTTATATAGATGCTTTTTCCTGTAAATGTTCCTGTTGTGCCTAAACTTTGCTCAGATATTGTTGTAAGTTCGTTTTCAATAAAGTCATATTTATATAATCCTAAAAATCTAGGGAAAGACCTTGCTGTGCTCTTTTTTTGATTATTACAAACGAAGTAAACTGTATCAAAAGAGGTAAAAACACTTTGATTAGTATGCCTATTACTATCTATCATTACATCGTGATCAAAAGTTGTAAGTGTTGTAAGTGTTGGACTTGTACTTGAATAACTTTTATACCATCTATAAATTGAATTTTGATTTATTAAAGGACTTGACGTTAGTATATTGAACGTTACTTCATTATCATCATTGAATAGTGCAAAAGCTCCTCCATATACGTTGTAATCACTTGTACTATACATAGCCCATTCATTTTCTTCTCCTACGTTTACTTTTAAATCTATAGCACTTGTTATATTAAATTGTTGTGGTGTTTGACTTGTGCCTGGGCTCATAGAAGAGCCTATTAGCAAATAGTGTGATGAATTAGGGTTTTTAAAAATATCTCTGCAATAGAAGTTTCTATATTGATTTGCAAATATATAACTTTTTCTTAAAACCAATGAATAATCATTTGTAATAGGACTTATAACAGAAAAATTACTTACCATTACAAATCTTTTTTCACTTGTTTTAAACTCTGGAGATGCAGTAGTTGGATGGAAAGTATCATCTACTAAATAAAAACTTCCGTCTTCGTCTTGCCCCATAAAATGAATATATCTTAATGGTGTTCCATTATCATATTCAAATATAGATTTTATGGGATTAAAGTTTACATCTACTAATGTAATTATTCCGTGACTTTGCCCGTTTATATACCATCCACCATAAAGAATTGTTAAGTTAGAAGTAAGTTCGTTTGGTGCTATCATCCCTTCGTATTGTACGCTGCCATTAACAGGCAATATAACACCGTCTTTAGTCCATTGTGGAGTTTCTATTAACTCTTTAAATACTTCAACATAGTCAGGGTCAGTAGGTGTTAATGCGTTTGTTATATAATCAAGTGTATTTTTCTTATAATCTTCTGTCATATATACCTCCTAATTATTAAATGGACTATTTAAAACACAGTCTAATATGTTGTCTCCTATAACTTGAACAGGACTAAATGTAGTATTGTAGAATATAATGTTTGCTGTATTTTCTATATCGTATTGTCTGGCAATACTTTCTCCAGCACCTATATTCCCGCTTGTTTTAGCTCTTTGATTATCAAAATAGTTTATTGCTTGTTCACTATTAAAACTACTTGACATTTCATAGGTATAGACAATGTACTTAAATGTGCCTGCCACAATGTATTTTATGGTCTTTTTCTTTACCATATAATTTGTGCTTAACTCATCTATTGGCGCTTCAAATTCTACTGTTTGTCCTATATCCCAAATATTATGGCTTGTAGTTACTGTAAGTGTTATTTCTGGACTACCTTTGTATTTTATATAAGATTTCCCTATTTGTTGTAATTCGTTAGAAGTTATTGCATCATTTCTGTTTTCATAACGAGATATGATTCCGTTTCTTCCTGTTGAAGATGATATTCTGCTTATTTCACTCGCATTGATTATTATTTGTCTTCCCAAAACAATAGGAGTATAAACCACTGTTAAAATAGAACCTGCACTTTGCAAATCACTACTTTCAAAAAACATTTCTCCTGATGTGTAATAAAAATCTGCTACAATACCTAATTCTTTGTTTTCTTTTGTTGTTACGCTATATGAAACACCATCAATAGTTATTGAATTTATTTCTCCTATTTTTTCAGTTGTATTAAATTGCATTTGGTATCCGTTAGCTATAATGTTTTCGGTTTGCATTATATTTCCATACACTTCATCAGAAGTCATTATTTGTTTGTTTCTATAATCTCTTGAAGCATAACTAAAAGTCATATTGTATATGTCATTATTTTCAAACCATTCATTTGTATATTCAATAGCTGTTCCTTCAGGCATTAATGTTGGATCATAAAAGTCTATAGCAACAGTATCAGCATCTATCATACGTGTAGTCCATCTTGACTGTGTTATATCAGCCAAATATTGAAATACATCATAAGCTGTTTTATCTTTAGTGGAATATGCGCCTATTACTTCATTAGGATTCAGTATATCTATGTTTCCTACTACAAAACCATAATCAGAGACAGTACTTACTACTTGTTCTATTGCTTCTGTTACTGTTTTGTTAGCTATTACAAAATCAAGTGTTTCTCCTTCAGATAAAAACGTTTTGAAATCTAATACTTGTAAATTACAGTAATGAGGTTGTCTAGGGTTTAGTGATATATCACCTGTATTTTCTACTACACCAGCAAATAGTAATGTGTTGTTTTCATCATATATTAAACATTTAGAATAATCTTCTGGATAGTAAAAGTTACTTACATAATCTTGCGATGTTTCCCAAGTTTTAGGATATACATTATTAAGAATAACAGAAGGAGTGCTTAACATTTCTTGTTCTATTGTGAAGTCTTTGCTACATATAACTTCTTCGTTATTTATAAGAATTTTCATATTAAGCACCTCCTACGCTTTTCCATAGTTGTAATCATTTTTAGCACCACCGCTAAATGTTTTTATATTATTAACCATTTGTCCTAGTGGGTCTTGTTTCATTTCAATGTTGTTTACTACATTAACATTTGGGCTAAAATGTGTATTTGCACTATTTGTTACATTTGGACTTAAGCTAAATGTATTTACCATTTTTTTATCAAGTTCATTTTTCAAACTATCAATACCATTTATGAATCCTTCTGTTGTATATCCACCTAGTTTAAACATGACTTTTGATGGCGATGCTATTCCTAACACCTTTCTTACTGCTTTTGGAAGTTTTGCAGCCAAACTTTTTACACCTTCTACAACACTATCAAACTTTGCTTTTATTCCGTTCCATAAACCGCTTATTAAATTGCGTCCAATGTTTTTTAAAGCTCCTGGAGTTAATATTGTTTTTATCGCGCTTATTATTTTTTGGGGCAAACCCTTTACCCTGTTATATACTTTGTTGAAGTTTGTTACAAAAGCATTTCCAAATTGCATTACAGTATTTTTTGCAATATTAAACAACATATTAGGCAAATTCAAGAAATATTTAACAATGCTCTTTACCAACTTTGGTATAAGTGCTAATAATCTTGGAGTAGCTTGTACTATACCTAGTGCAATACCTACAATAAGTTTGATTCCGGCCTCTATAAATAATGGAAGATTATCAATAATTACTGGAATAATGTCTACTACTGCATCCACTATCGCTGGTAATAAATCTGGAAGTGCATCTGCTAAAGCACTAATTATTGTTATTAAGCCTTGTAAAAGTATGTTTATGACTTCAGGAAGCATTGTCAAAAGGCCCATAGTTAAATCAATTATTCCTTTTACAAAAACTGGGATTAATTGTTTTATTAAATTAGGAATATATGGCATTAAACCATTTATTAATTCTACAAGCCCTTGTGCTATATCAGGTATTATCTTAAGTAGTTCTTTTCCTATGTTTTTAGCAGCAGTTACTACTGACTTAATTAAATCTTTTGTATCTATAGTCCCACTTAAAAAGTTTTGCCATGCTGCACTTGCAGACTTCATAGAACCAGAAATTGTTTCGTTTGCTTCTTTAGCAGTTGTACCTGTAACGTGCATTTTTTCTTGAACCACGTGTATTGCATTATATACATCACTTAAATTAGATATATCGTACTTAACTCCTGTTAGTTTTGTTGCATCAGCAAGTAATCGTTGCATTTCAGTTTTGGTGCCACCATAACCTAGTTTAAGGTTATCTAGCATTGTATAGTTTTGCTTTGCAAAACCTTGATAAGCATTTTGTATAGCTCCCATATCAGTACCAAATTTATTGGCATTATCAGACATATCCCTAAATGCCATATCTGCTACGTCCGCTGCTTTTGCAGTATCTCCACCTAAAGACTGCAATAAACTAGCACTAAACGATGTAACGCCTTGCATATATTCATTTGCTGATACTCCTGCAGTTTGATACGCTTTTTTAGCATTGGCTACTACCTTTTCTGCGTTTTTACCAAATAATGTTTCTACTCCACCAAGATTTTGTTCAAGGTCAGCTCTTGCTTGTAAACTTTGCTTACTAATGTCAACCAACATAGAAGTTGCAACTGCAGCAGCTGAGGCAAATATACCTGCTATACTAGCACCAACACCTTTAGCAAATCCTTTAAAACTTCCTAAAGATTTCTTGGCTTTTCCAGACGCATCGTCTAAGTTTTTAGTATCACCAGTAAACTTTACTAATACTTTTGCATCGTTCATTGTTTTCCTCCTTTCTTAAAAAAATAAGGTGAGGTTTTAGCCACCCCACCTGAAAGGTTAATCTATTATGCAGATGTAACTACTGTTCCTTTTCCTACTACTGACATTTCAAAACTAAATTCTGAAACATCTTCAGCAGCTCCACCTAAATCTGATAAAGTATAGGTTACTGGAACTTGATATGTAGTATATTCAAGTACTCCATTATTTACATCTGTTACTAAATCAAATTGCACTGTTTGATTGTTGAATTGAGCTATTTCTCCATCTGCAATTAATGTGTGAACTGCATCAAGTAATACTTTTTCTGCAGAGTTATTCATGTCAAGTTTGATTGATCCTGATAAAGTTACACTTGCACCAGTAACAATCTTTCTTTGAATAGCATCACAGAATACTGCAAAATCTTGAGTAGTAAGGTCTAAATCAACACCAATTTCAGAAGTTGTACAAATTGGAGTAAATACTGGTGTTGAACTAGTTCCTGTATTAAATGCAAGATTTTTTATAAACTCTCTATTAGGAATATAAAATTCTGTCATTACTGTTTTATTCTCCTTCCTTATGCCACACGATTTACTACACATTTAAGTGTCATTGTATAAGCTATACGCCTTATATCCATAAATTCAATCGTTCTAGGGTTAGCAAATTGTTGGAATATTAATTGCCATTTTTGGTTGTTGTAATCGATTATTGCCATTGTTCCTATTAAGTTGCCTATAGTTACAGAAGTTTCTTTTGCATTTTGAATATTATCTCCATAGATTTGAATGTCATAATAGTTAAATAACGGGTTAGGATTGTCATAGAAAACTACTTTTTCTCCTGACGTTTCAGTAACTACTATAACTTTTACATCATTGTCATTGGTTGAATATTCTGCTTTTACTTTGTATCCATCTATAAGCGTGTTTAAATAAGCGATAAGTACTAAGTTTTTATTCTTAATATCTTGTTCTGTCATAATACCTTTTTAGCTCCTGTTATTGCTTGGTTTACTATGTGTTCTTGTTTGTTTTTAAAAGTTGTATAGTACCACTTTGCATATGTGTTAGGATTAGTCCAATTTGTGCTTTGAGGCTTTTCCCATACATATTTAGCATAGTATTGTCCTCTAGAGTTTTTAGCCTCACTACCTATTCCATATTCTTTGTTAGAACCAACAACACCCATAGCATAAGAGCCACGTTCCAAATCTCCTGTTAATCTAGGAAAATGTCCCGCTGTCATATCAAGGGTTCCTCTTGCAACTCCTTCAACAACCAAATCAGTAAACCTGTCTATTTGTTTTTTTGGAATGTCCTTAATAATAGTGATGTCAATATTCATTTTACAGCCACCGTGAAATTAGCAATTTTATTCCATATCCAGTTATCGTGTACCTCAATTATTGAGAATATGTTCCCATCTATGTTTAATTGGTCGCCTTCTCGTACATCTACAGTATGTTTTAAGATAAAATATCCTTTTGCTTCTGGTACCGTATAAAGTCCAAATTTTACTGCTTGATCTACGTTATAAGGACAACATACAATGTTTTCTTCTTGCTTATCTTGATCATCATAAACGCTACTTTCGTTACGATTATTTTTAATCAAGATAGCAGGAAATCCATTTACATTAAACATTGTTAAACGGTAAAGACATACTCATATTGTGGTTTATAGGGTTTCCTCTATATAGATAACCTGCATTTGCTAACATTCGTAAGGCAAGAGTGCTATAGTCAGAGTTAAGTTCGCTTTCCATAGCACCTGCTTTTACTCTTCCTTTATAATCAATTAATGGTATATCGTATTCATACATAAACCTTAATTGTTCCATAGAAGCGTTTTTTACTGGCATAGGTACTGTTGTACTATCCCATGTAAAATCTCTGTAACGTAGCCCTATTTGAGCCATTATCATTTCAGATACTGCTTCTATTTTCCATAAATCGTTTTCTGACAAATTTATATTATATTTATTTTCAAACTCTGTTTGAGTAAAGAAAGTCATATAAAGACCTCCTTTCTAATTATGCTGATAATTCTTCTACTAGTTTAATTATTGCGTTTGGTTCTACAACTTTAGCACCGAACATAATGTTGCCTTCCATAACATAATCCTATATATTCAATATGGTTCGTTACTCCATACCCGTTCTCTTATGAACTGCTACATATCACTATGTAGAGTAGACTATCTCTTCATCTTCAACTTTACTTGTTAAGATGTCTCGCACTTCCAATCACTTGATTGTACTTCCCCTGTGGGAATAGTCGTTACACCTTCCTATTTCTAGGCTTGGCACGGTATTGTCTTAATTAAGAGTTTTACCGTTTTCACGAGATTTTTTTAGAATAGTATTTCTACTAAACTGACCTTATTAGTGTTACCAGTTAAGCAACACAAGTTAAGCCTGGGAATCCTGGATAGTTTCCTGCATATTGTACGAAGCTATCAAAGAATGTATCTCCAACTACTGCTATTGGGTTGAAGAAGTATCCAATTTCATCATCTAACATAGAATCGTTAATTGGGAATATTTCTACTCCATAAGCATTTGCTACTACACCACGGTCTACTGCTTCAACACCTGTCATAGTTTCATATTTAAGGATTGAAGTTAAAGCTGAAGTTAGGTTTGCGTATTCAGTTGCAGATAATCCTAATCTGTAGCTATCAAATACATTTTTGTTGAATAAATTAGCTTTTAAGCTGTTAAGTAAACTAATATATCCTGCTTGATCTGCTGGAGCCCATTGAGCTTCGTTAGTTACTTCTGTTGCAAGCTTTCCAAATCCATAAGTATCGATTTTAGTTGCTACTGCAGCATCTTTTTTGTCCATAGCATCTTCTAATGTGTTAGTGAAGTTAGTTCCTGATACTAGAACTGGTATTCTAATAGAATAATCCATTGGTAAATCTGTTAAATCTACTTTTACTGAACTATATCCTAATAGTCCTGGTGTAAGAGCGTTTACGATTTCTTTTGTTTCTCTTACGTTTACTGAAGCATCTGCTGATTTTAATACTTCAATCATTGGAGTTCCTGTGTTTCTTATTTCTCCAATATATTTTTCATTTAAGAATTTGTAGAATGTACTTCTATAGATTAAAGAAAAATAAATTCTTTTAGCTACTGATTGTAAGTCTAAAGAGTACACTCCGTCTTGTGTGTAATTCATTTGTTATCTCTCCTTTTCTTACTTGAATAAATCTTTTACACTTGTTTTTCTTGTTATTTTGATTTCTTGTTTTGGTGGTGTTGCTGGTTGCTTAAACGCTGATTCGTTTGGTATATCACTCGTATTTTTCTTTTCTTGTTCTTTCGGGAAATATGTTGCACCGAACTTCTCTTTAATTCCACTTATTGCTTTTGAATTATCTTCTTCTTCTGCAAATAATGTGGTGCGGAGTTTTGCTACCTCTTCAAATTGTTCTGGTTTAAATCCTTGCAATACCATCTCATTTTGTAGTTTTAAACTACTGTTTGCATTATTAAGTTCTACGTTCTTTGCTTGTAAGTCATTAAAACTCTTATCTAGTGAGTTATACTTTGTTTCAAGTTCTGTAAACTTGGAAACACCTTCTTTTTTGGCTTCATCTCTAGCCTTGTCGACTTCTTCTGCTAAAACATATCCCTTTCTAATGTCTTTTTCCAACTTTTCAAGATTTATGTCATCTTCGGATAGTTGAATATCCTTGTTATTTAGATATTTTTTAATATCCATAATTTCCTCCTCTTTAACTAGTATTTTGAGAAGTGCAATTAGTAAGTCCTAAAGTTTAGCGACATTCAGGACTGGTCGTGTAACTTAATAGTTACGATTTATAGCAACGACTTGCTTCTGCAGTTCAGCAGTCGGAAGCTCATTTTTATAATCTCTTATTTTTGCGTTGATCTTGTTGCGTTTTTGGTTTAATTCATCATATTCGTCTATGTTGCCTAATTCTTTTTGTATCTTCATATCTGTTTTAATGCGTTCTTTTTCTAGCGTTAAACTATTTACTTTTTGTCTTATTTCATATTGTTCTTCTTGTTCTATAAGTGAATATTTTGGCTTTTCTATATCTGTATACCTTGTATATAGTTGCAACGTGCATTTACAATTTGGATGAAGTATATCTCCACTAACTTCATCATCTGCTGCTATTCCTATTGTGTCTTCCACTTGTTTTCTTGTCATTATCTTGCCTTGGTGTTCTATACAATGCGAACAGCTAAAACTATGGTACGGTATATAGAAAAGTGCTCTATCAAACGTATCTGCATCATTTAGTGTTTGATTCCATGCTGTTCTTGTAAGATTGGTATTATGTACCATTGATACATATGTGCTTAATTCAACGTGCCTTACTTTGCCTGATTTCTTAACGTAGTAAGGAACTATTGCACTATCGTATCTTTGCACTTTCTTTTTGAGATACTCTTTCTTGTCTTGTTTATATGCCTCTGATTTCAAAGACCGTTTGTATTCTTTTTTCTTTTGTAACACTAATTTTGTTACATATCCTGCTACTACTACTTTTGTAGCTGTTTTGAAGAAAGATTTCTCCTTTTTTTCATCTTCTGTTTGTGGCTGTATTGCCGATTCCTCAAGTTCTAATATTTGCATATTGTTATCGTGTATTAATTCCCTATATTCGTTTATTTCTCTATCCATAAATGAATAACTTGTATTTCCCCATATGTCTTCTAGTTTCTTGTTAAAGTATTCTTCACTTCTGCCTTCGTTTAAACATTCAAAGTAAAGCTCTTTTGTTTTGTTTTGTAGTTTAAGGAAATCTAGGTTTACTCTAAATACACTTTCTCTTATGAACTCATCAGATTTCTTCATATGTTATGTTTATATCTTTCTCTTCATTTTTATATGCTTCAAATAGCTCTTCAGAGTAGACCGGTTCATCTATTAATTTATTTAGTATTGGAGCCATTATTTTTGCTCTTACACTATATGGAACACTCATTGTTGTTTGTATTTGTTTTAATGTTTTAATCTTCTTCATATCATCAAATCTTTCATTTAAGCCATAATCCCATATCAAGTCTGCTGGTATAACATTTACATCTGTATTTATTGCTTGTTGTAGTTTAATTATGTTTTCTATCAATTTATTTATTTGAGGTTCTATTTGTTTCTTTATTGCCTCAATAGTCATTTCTGTTGTATTTGCATTTAAGTCAACACTTGCTACATTTTGATAAGCATCTTTTTCATATCCAAATGTTGCTGGCGATAAATTAGCCATTTGTATTATTTGATAATCATAAAACTTGAATGTATCTACATATTCTTTTACTCTTATATCTCCTTGTAAGAATTCAAACATTTGATGTTCTCTGTCTCCAGGAAGTAATGTGAAATAGTCTTGTAATGATCCTAAATTCATTGTTTGTACTTCATACATATTTGAACTAGGACTCCAACTACCAACTATATCTCCACTTTGATAGTGTTGTGTTGTTACTATCCTTGTCTTTGTTTTTTCTATTTCATCTGCCATAGTGTTTAAAACAACCATTTCTTCATTGATTAGTTTTTCACTATCTTTAAAGAACTCTTGCCCTATATCTATATTTACTAACACTTCGTATGGTAAGTTATAAATAAGTGAATATTCGTTTTCAGTTATTCTGTTAAATCTTTCAAGTGATATATTGTTCCACTCATTATCTTTTTCATTCTTTTCGAACGCTTTCATTTCTATTGTTGAAGTTCCATCATCATTTATCTTTACTTTGCGTTCTAATGACATTGTTACATCTCTGCCATTTTCATCCTTAACCTCAAAGTCTTCATATAGTTTAAAACTGATTATTTGATCGTACTTCTGTACTAAATCATGTAAATCACATTTCTTTAAACATTCTAGATAGACTTTGTTGTTAAACTTATGTATGTATATAAATGCTTCTTTATCGTATATTGCGTCTTCTAACGCTGTTGATAAACTAGGCATTATCCAGTTAATATCTAATCCTTCTGTTTGTGTTACTAAATCACTACCAAATATTTGATTAGTTATATATTTAGCAATCTTTTTAACACTTGGGGGAAGAACATATTTTAGTTCTTCTTTTATGTTAGGTTTTCCATTTGTTGTTCCTGGCATTGTTACTTTCGCTCTTATTTGTATGTATGGGCTTTGAAGCAATTTGCTAGGTCTTATTTTGCCATTCATTCTACGTTTACTCCTTTCTCAAAAACTACACCCCAATAGGTACGTTTCTTTTTTTCATCATTGTCTAAAAGCACTTTCGGTCTTACTGCTATACTTACTACGTTCGAACCAAACATACTTTTCTTGCCGTATACTCTTATAAAGTACACATTATCTGCCGGAGCTTCTTCTTTATTTATTCTTACTTTCTTTATCAGCATTCCATTGTAAAATAAATATAATTTCCATTTGTTATCTATCTTTCTAAACACAAAAAAGACACACATCCTTTCCAGATTGTGTGCCTCTTTATGCGGTTTTGAAACCCAATTATTGCACTTCTATTTATCTATAAATATAAGATAACACATATATTTGCTTTTGTCAAGTGTTCTCGTTTTCCACAAAGGAATAATGGTCTTTGTAAATATTATATATCTCTACTTTCTGGCATCTTCTACATGGTATTGTTATTTTTAGTGGTATTTCTTGTGATATTCCTAGTTCTTCTAAGTGTTTTAGATAACCTTCAATGTCTATCTCACATAAGAACCTTTTTGTCTTCTTACAGCGTATTTTTATACTACTGGGCTCCTATTGCTTTCTTTAAATACCTCTAGGATATAACGTGTTGCATCTATTGAATTGTGTACTGCTATTCCATTAGCAATAAAATTATGGGTATCTTTAACTTCTAAATTATATACATCATCTTTTCCTACTCTTTTTATACCTATCGGGTGTGCAGTTGTAACATTTTGTTGTTTTAGCATATTTGTTACATCTGTATTCTTTGCCACAAACGATACATTGTCTTGTTTCATCATCTAAACCCTTTTCCCTTCTCCAAGCAGCTTTACATTTGTTAGAACAAAATCTATTTGTTCCGTTTGATATTACTTCGTATGTTTTGCCACATTGCTCACAAACCAACTTTATAGGTTTTCTTGCACCTAAAGTCTTTTCATAGTGTTCTTTATGCCATTTTGTTGCTTTTTTGCTTTTATGCCACTCTATTGCTTTAGGTCTTGCATTTTCGTTTATATTTCTTCTGTAAAAATCTCTTTGTTCTTTTGTTAGTTCTCTGCCATGCAACAATTTATGCTCTTTGCTTGATAATAAAACTAAATTTTCTATGTCGTTATTGTCTTTATTGTGATCTATATGATGAACTTGGTATCCTTTAGGAATTTTTCCTTTATATTTCTCATACATATATCTATGTAATCTAATTCTTTTACCTTCAATATATGTAGATAAATAATATCCTGTTTTTTTATCTTTTCTAAACTTTAAGCCATCTATTATTGCATAATTATCTTTGTATTCTATTTGCATTTGTATCACCATATATATTATATCACAATATATCTTATCGTGTCTATATGTTACTGCATATTATATTATCGTCTTTTGTCAGTAATCCCAACGGCTTATAACCTTTTGTTGTTAATATGGGGTGGTCGAACGTTCCCCTTATCTTTTTGCCGTTGTCTAACTCTAGTTCATATATATCTACATTTTTCAATGTTTTGTGGCAGTTGTAATATTCCCCTAATTTTATTTCGTTGTTGTCATATGTATATATTTTTCCTTCTGTTCCCACTAACTCTTCTATAGGTATCATTCCATTTTCTGTATATACTAATGTTTCTCCTGTTAAGCAGTGATCTAAATCCTTTTTATAACAATTCATACCTGTATTAACGCTTTTTAATTTATCGTATTGATAACTTTCAAGTTCTATTAATCCTTCGTCTTTCACACTTTCTTCATAGCTGCCATCTGGTAAGAAATATCTTATACTAGGCTCTTCTAGTATGTATAGATAGTCTTTATAGAATAATGACTGCATATATTGTACTCCGTTATCTACTGAGCCAGCACCTTTTTTTGATAAAGAGTGTTTTATTCCATCGGTTATAAGTCTGTTGTCAAAATGAGATGCCTCACTATCTATTACTATTTCTGTTACAGGTATTAACGGGTATTTGTCTTTTAGATATAATAGGAACATTCTTAACTGCAGACTGTAATATTCCGTTGTAGGATTGTCTTGTTCTACTTTAGGATCATGATAATATATCCCTAGCCTTACTAATTGCCATCTTCTCGTATTTTTATTAAAACATAGTGCTATAGGAACAAATGTTGTGGGGTTTACTGAACCATAATCTATTCCTATGCCTATTTCTCTTATTGTCAATCCTTCTAAAGACTTTATCTTGTTTATATCACTAAAGACCTTACCTTCTGCTACTACCCACCTGTTAAATATCTTTTGCTCTCTTAAACTTCCTTTTGGAAATAATGCCTTTACCTGTTTTATCTTTTCTTCTGTATCTAGTACTGGATTATCATATGGATAGAACACATATTTTTTCCAGTCAGTATTATCTATGTATTTTACCTTGTATGGATGATTGTCGTTACCTTCCACATTGAAACTATCTATTCTTTTGTAATAAGGATGTCCTGCATAAGACATTTGCCTACCTGGAAACTCATCAAACGATTCCATTAGTTGCCCTTGATATATTCTTGCTGCTTCATCTATCCAACAGAATATCAATGGTTTACCAAGTATCTTGTTGAATGATAGTTTATTGTTAAATCCAAAGAAATAGAACTTCATACCATATATTTGTAAGTATTTATCTTGTTGTCCGTATTTTATTATATAATCTTTACCGTTTTTGAACTTGTATATGTTATCTAATATGTTTTGTAAGTTGTCGACTATATTACTTTTGACTGTGTCGGTGGTCCATCCTACTATTGCTCCTGTATATTCTCTTGGTATATAGTCTTCTTTTTCTCGTTGTTCTTTTTCGTACTTATGTAGGTTTTTGGCGTATTCTATCAAAGCCAAACATATATCATAAGTTTTTCCACTTTGTGTTGATCCTAATACACTTATATTCGGTATATCAGGACTTGTTATGTCTTTATATAGCTGTATCTGTTTTTTCGATAACTTCAGCATCAGATTTATCTTTTGCTTCGGCTTCTTTTATCTTCTTATTTATCTTCTTTATCTTTTTTGTAGTTTCTCCTTGGCAGTTATTGGATTCCATATCTTTAAAGATAAGTTCATCCTTTTCCATTTTTAGTTTTTCTTTTTCTGATACTACTTTACCACCACTATTCTTTATTACATATTTGTCTCCATATTTTATGAACTCCATTTTAATCCCTCCTATTAATTGCCCTATTTGATAATCGTTTCTTTCGTTAAGGTTTTCAAAATTAATTCGTTTCATATATTTCTACCTCCACTCTAGGATTATCTTTGTCGTATTTACCTAGTGTTGTAAATTCTTGTATTACATCATAGTTGTCATCTTTTATTATGTTTGCTTCTACTAAACCATCTAATAACATCTTGTCATAATTAGATGGATCATGTCTTCTTTTGTCTTTGAAATAATATGTTACTTTTATTTTGCATTTATCATATCTAGGATTTGTTCCAATAGTACTCATTACTACTGCTTTGTGATATTCTTTCTTATCTTGTTGGTACTGCCATATATTGCTCCTACCTATGTATTTGTTTATTGTAGGTGGCAAGGCATTAATCGTTATCTTCGTTTCCACCTGATATTTCTTCTTCAAGTTCATGTATGTATCGCATTACTAAAGAAAGTTCCTTTGTATTAAGTGATACTGGATGTTTATACGCAAGATTCACTTTCATCTTGTGCAAGACTTCATATAACTCCTTTGTCATTTTTCTTTATCCTCCTCATATAGTACCTTCTCTAAATTAGAGTTGTCTATTATATTTATATTTACTTCGGGAGTTTCTGCGCGTTCTACTTTCTCTTCATTTGCTTCCATTAATGTTTTATAGTTTTCTTGTTTACTAGCTACTGCTCCAGCCCATAAACCTATAGTGGCAAGTTGTGCTGGGGTTAGTTTTGATATATCTATACCTTGCTTAAGATATTCTTCATATATCGGACCTTTTGTTATTCTGATATCTGATTCTTCTAACAACCATTTAATACTCTTTTTTAGTGATGCTTTTTCTCTTCTTGCTTTACCTGATGCTATACCGCCTTTGCTTGTTATCTCTTGCTGTTTATCTGCTGTTAGGTTTCCGAATTGATATTTAACTATATCTTCTTTTGCCACTATATATCACTCCTTATTTTTTTTGTTTGTTCTTATAATAGTTTTTATAATAATTTTCATAATATTCGCCTATCATCCCTACAATTATTCCTACTGCCTCTACTACCATAAGGCAACATATTCCGTATCCTATTACAAGAATTATTCCAACCATTAACGCTTTTATCATTTACTTTTCTTTTTAGCATATTTAGGTAGTTTTTTATTACCTGTTGCTCTTTCCCATTCTGCTACTGCTTGTTTTCCACCTAATGCTTTTGTTCCTTCGGGTGTGTACCCCCATGCCCTTTGCTTTTGGCTCTTCCATGGCATACTACATCTCTCCTTTCAAATACGATTCCATATTTGCTTTTAATTGTTTATCATCAATATAATGCAACCCTAAATTGCATTTATTGCATATATATCCTCTAACTTTGCCTGTGTTATGGTCGTGGTCTATTGCACTTGCTTTTCTTTTATTACATATAGGACATATTCCGTTATTTTTTTCTTTAAGTTCTTTTTCTTCATATGGTAATAAATTGTATCTTTCATAAATAGTCCTTGCGTGTTTATTAGGAATACAGGATTTGCACCATCTTGATTTTGATGAATGTGCTATATATTTGTTTTTGCATATCTCACATATTTTTTCTTTTTCATATTTTTTACTATTTAACACATTCTCATCTTTATATGATTTGCTTAAACATTCTTTGCTGCCACAAGTTTTTTGGTAATTTTTAAATATTCCATTATGATAATATTTTTTAGCAGGTTTATCACACCACTTACATTTTCTTGTTAGAGGCATTATTTATCACTCCTTTATTATTTCTACTAATGCACCTTTCGGGTGATTTATTAATTCTTCTGCTCTTGATATAGATACTTCCCACGGATCACTTTGTTTTGTCTTGTGTTGTTCTTCTACACTATCATAGAAACTCTTTAATGCTCTTATATATACTTGTTTTTCTCCGTTGTATGTCTTTTTGCCTTTTATTAATAACTTATCATATATGTCTTTTGGTGCTTCAAACTCAAAGTTTTTTGGCACTTTTGTATATATATCGTTTATTGGTATATCTTTCATATCAAAAGGCAGTATATAGCCGTTTATTCCATTTTTAACGCCCATTTCTTTGAAACTAGGTACTGGTGTTACTATTACTGGTGTATTTAAACATAATGCCTCTAATACTGAATAACACCATGCTTCTGTATCTGATAACTGCACTAAGTAATCAGCTTCTTGTATGTAATCTCTTATATCTAACCGTGGATTCATATATATTACATTTGGGTTGTTTATTGCATCTGTTTTGTTTGTAAATATAAGCCATATATAAGGCATTTTGGCTTTATCAAGTTCTTGTGCTAAAATTTTCATCCTACTAAGCCCTTTTTCTTTTGATAATCTTGTAGCACTAATTAACTTTAATACTCTTTTAGGTTTTTCTATTGATATTGGATTATAACATACTTCTGTTTTTGTATTTGATATTTCCTCATATGCTTTAGCTACTGACTTTGATACACCATATACTTTGTTTATTCTTTCGTCTAAATTAGGTTTTAATCCTTGGGCTTTGTAATCTGCATGAATAATCTGAATCACATCATCTGCTTCAAATAAATCTAAGTTGCATCTATACATTACAAACAACCTTTTGCATTTTATCTTTTCTTTTGCATTATTAGGTTGTTTTAATACTCTTGCATATTTTCTTATTCTAGCAAGTTGTTTTTTATCACTTGTATCATCAGAATAAACTATTGTTATGTCTTCATCTTTGTATTTTTTAACAAGTTCGTATATGTATGTTTCTATACCGCCTATTACATTAAAATGTGGAACATAGAATACATTTGCGTATTTCATTTACTTATCTTACCTAGCATTGTTATAACTACTAATGTAATACATATTATTGCTGTTATTATTACACTATTACTCATAATACTTTATTACCTTTTCTTTTATTTCTTCATATAACTTTATAGCATCTTCTTTGTTGTCAAAACTTTGTTTAATGTTAAGCCCATTTGATACATTCCACACTTGATATACTTTAACTGTGCTATCTATTATTGTATTTTTATCTTTGTCTTTACCTGTTATATCACTTTTAAGTACTGGTCTTGTAGACATTGTTGTTTTATAATCTATATGTTTGTCTACTAGTAATTTATATTTTGCTTGTTCAAGTTCTTTTTCTGTAAGTTCTAAATAATCTAACTTTCCTAGTAATTGTCCTGTTGGAACAATATATCTAGTTCCGTTTTCTTCATTTACATATTCTGATACATCTTTATTTGTTATAGTTATATGTTTCATATATTCCGTTAAGTTTTCTGTAAGCATTATCTAACCTCCAATTTTATTATTTTTGATAGTTTTTTTAAGTTCACTATCTAACTCTTCATTGGATTTATATATGCTTGGAATGGCGTTTATTTGAGATAATTCTCTCCAATATCTTCTTTCTTCTTTATCTTTTATTTGGCTTAAGTTTATTGATCTAGATTTTACTACTTTATAAAATGGTTCTGATTCGGGCAAGCTATTTAGTTTCATTTTAAATTCGTTAAATCCTAACTTCATAAACTCTTCATAAGATATGTTTTCATATCTTGCACAATAGAAAGCATACATTTGCTCTAAATCTTCTAAATATGCAAAACATATAACCATCTTATTGTTTCTGTGTGTTTTTGCATAGTTATTCTCATAACTATCTCCCACTGGGAGTTGTTCCTGTTAGTGCTGATGTAAGTTCTGCTGCAAACTTTTCTACTTCTTTGGTGTCTTCTACTATGCCTATATCAATAAGTAATTCTGCTAGTGTCATACCAAATTTGCTTTTGCATAAATTGTCAAAGAACCCTGTCATAGCATCTTCAATATAGGCGTTTTCAAGTTCTGTTCTGTTAGTATTATCTACATATGTTTTGCCATCTTTTTTTGTCTCAATAGATAAATCTTTTAATGATATTCCATCTTTTGCTAAATCTTTAATCATTTTTACTCTTGCTGTCTTATATATTCCTTGCATTTCATTTGCTAGTGTTATATCTGTCTTAAACTCAAAAGATTTGTCTTTGTACTTTAATATGTAGTTGTCTGTACTAACTTTAGTGATCTCGTACTTTTTGTTCATATTTGCCTCCTTTTTTATATATTTTTGTATTTATAAAGGATTATTTTCGGCGTATTCTAAATCTTCTTTTTGTTGGTATGTTTCTTTGAACCTTTCCATCGCTCTTGAATGAGGATTAAAAAACCATTTTTGTTTTTTCATCCAAATATGACTAAAATCAAGTTCAGCAGGTGTGTCAAACAATTTTGCTTGTTCCTTTACTACCTGAAATGCTCTTTTGCTACCGTTATTTATATACAAATACCTATATGCCAAGAACATATCACATAACAAACGAAATTGGTAAATATCACCTATAATATTTGCTTGTAGTGGCCTTTCGTTATCTATTTTTCCTTGTTTCAAAGCAAATTTGATCATATGTTTTAGTAAATCTTCATTATTATTTGTTTTTTCTAAAAATTCATCAAAAGCACCATCTCCAAAAAAAGCATTATATATTTGGAAATATTTATTGTTTGTTTGAGTACTAACATTAGAATATCCACCAAAACTTTGATTATACCCATTTACTATAGTATCATCAGCAAGTATTAGCGCTTCTTCTAGTTTTATCGCCTCATCTTTATATAAATTTTTAGCAATAATAAGATGAGTGATACTGTGCCATCCATATTTTTTTATTGCTTCATATATTTTAGGTTGAGTATTGTATCCTTCTCCTTTGCGCCATCTTTTTTCAGGGTCTTGTTTTGTTATGCCTATATATGATTTGCCGTTTGGAAAAATATGTTTGTATAAAGTATAATTGTTCCCCTCTTCCATAACTATCTCCTCCTAACTTTTACTTTTGGTGTTTCCAATACTATTGGTTCATCCATATTCAAATCAATGTTGTGTCTTATTATCAACACCTTTAAATATTCAGTTCTATTTGTATAACTCATTGCTTGACTATAACTATTTGTCTTTTTTACTAATTGATACCCTGTTCCTGTTGTGTATCCATATACTCTGTAATTACAATTATAATGATTTGTCATTTGTTTTTCCTTTCTAATATCCTTGTTAGTTCTTTTTTTGGATTGTCTACTATATCACAATAACTCATTTTTTCTATGTAGTTATGTATGTTGTTTATTACTTGTTCTAAACGATATATACTTTTGCTGTATGTTTCACATTGTTGTTTCAATTCTTTGTTCTCTTGTTCTAGTAAATCTATTCTTGCTAATAATTCATTCGTCATATATTATTCTCCTTTTAGTTCTTTTAGTTTATTTAATGCTGATTCAACACCCATTGCTTTCATATCATAATAATCATCATCACCATATTCAATATTATCTTCTAACCAACGTTCTAACTCATCTACAATATTTTTATATCTTTCTAGTTCTTGTTGTAGTTCTTTTAATATTTTATTTTCTTCAATTATTTTTTGTTTTCTTATTTCTTCGTATACTTCAGGAGATACTGCAACTTGCAATCCATTTATTTCTCCTATATTCACTATTCATCACTCTTTTCTTCAAAATATTTCCATTTATAACCATAAGCACTTTTTGTTTTGCCTCTGCAACAATGACTAATCACACTTTGTGTATATCCTAGAGTATCAATGATTTCCTTTTGACTATTCCAAACTTTTATCAAGTTATCATCTAAATCATATTGAAATATCTTCTTATTTAAGTGATTGTTATTTTTTAAACCTGTTCTATATGCGTGTCTTAAATTATATGCTTGTGAACACCATTCTAAATTACACGGTCTATTATCTAATTTGTCTCCATTGATATGATTTACTGTTTTATAATCGTTTGGATTTTTCAAAAATGCTTCAGCAATTAATCTATGAACTTTAAATGTTTTGTTTCTTTTATTGCCCATGAAAAGTACTATTTGATAATAACCATTTGGATTTACTTGTTGCATACATACTCTACCAGTTTTTTTGCTCTTTATTCTCCCTAGATTACTTGCTTGGTATCCATTAGCAACAGGAATGTCATTCCATATTTCTTCACTCATTTTGTTCACCTTGTAATATGTTTAATAAATCTTTTAGTATTTTTACATATTGTGATTTTCCCCATTGATAATTAGTATATAATTGTTCGGTAGTTATATATTCTATTGCTTTCTCATTTCTTGTTTTGTAATCTTCACAACTTTTTTTAAAGACACCTGACAATTCTTTCCATTTGTCACTCATATCTTTATAAAACTCACTATATTCTTTGCTCTTCTCATTTTCTTCTTGTAAATTAGTTATCTTATTTTCCAATTCTACATTTTCACTTAATAAAGAACTATATTCTCTTTCTATTGTTTGTAAATTAGTTAATTTGGTATGTAAATGCCTATTATAATCGTCTAAATCATCTCTATCTTTTTGTAAATTAGTTATGTAGTCATACAAAATCTTACTGTGTTCTTTATCACAAATATAAGCACCGCTTTCTTCAATTTCGCTTACTAATTTTAATTTTGTTAATATTAAGTTTATTTCATCTTTCATAACAAATATCCACCTAATTCTTGCTTTATTTCATCTTTCGTAAATTCTTTTATTTTTTCACAATGCTGACACTTACTATAAATACCATTTAAAACATATTTATCATCTTCTAATTTATATCTTGCATAAGTATTTATATCTACTTTTCCACATCTATCACATACTTGAATTGTTTTTGATAAAAAAGATTTTATTATTTCATCTTTCATTATTACTCACCTTTGCTTTCTAAATTATTAACACATTTTGTTTAAAACTTTTCCTAAAGTTCCAACTTCAATATTTCTGTTTAATTCAACTAACCTTTTTTGTAATTCTATTTGCATATCTAAAGAATTTGGCAATAAAGCATATCTATACTCATATCTTTTATTTAAAAGTTTTCTTAAATGTCTTAAATCTCTATCTTTCCAAAATTTTAATTTTTTAAATTCTAAATAATCGTGCATATAAATATCTTCTTTACTCATAAAAAGTATATAGCTCATACTTATTCTCCTTTGCTTTTTCTCATCTTTTCTCTTAACCTTGCTATTTCTTCTATATATTCTATTGGTACATATATGTATCCTTTATGACTTGTGTGTTTTACCATTAGTTAGTTCCTTTATTACTTCTCTTAATTGTTGATTTCTTATTTTTAGTTTTGTATTTTCTTCTTCTAGTTTTTCGTTATAATCTTTTTTAGCTAATGCTTTTAATAATTCATCTATTCTCTTATCACTTAATAATTCATTGTCTATTTCAAGAGTATTTACTCTAGCTTTTAATCTGTGATTTTCTGCTATTATATTATTCTTTATTTTTTCAATCATTTTTATTTCTCCTTATTTTTTTATTTTCAACCAAAACCCCGCTTGCTCTCTTAAACCTGTCAGAAAACACCAAAGCACACAGGATAAATAAGTATAAGAGGTTATATGAAAATAGTGTTGGTTATAGTTATGGATAAATAAAGGGGTGAGGTGTTTTTAATCGACCACCCCTTCAGTTCCTTACATTTCCATATTCTTTCCATTATATTTGTTTTCCTTCCATACCAAATTCTCTATTTATTTGGTTTTCGATTATTTTGATTTGTAATTTTATACTTGCAATTGCTTCTTTGTTAGCCACATATACCGCTTCTGCTACATCTCTTAAAAATCTTTTTTCTGCAACTTCAGGGACACCATATACTACTTGTTGAATCAAAGTAACTGGCATATCTTTTTCACTTCGTAGTTTTAATGCTTCTTGTCTTAAACATACTTTATAAGACCTTTCTGCTTCTGCATAATCCGTTCCTGAATGTCGCAATTGTTTTATACTTGTATTTAGTTCTTTTATCTTTATTTGGAGTTCGTTATATAAGTCCATATATTACCTCCTAGCAATAGCATTGTTTACTTGCTGATAAAACTTGTATTTTTTATATAAATCATCTTGTAATTTATTAAGTGCTTTACCGTGTTCAATATCTTTCTTTGTAACATCAAACTTTACTTCTCTTAACTTTTTTGCCTTTCTATATAGTTCTATTTGTTTTCTTCTTCTATCCATATAAACCTTTCAAAATGGAAGTTCAGAATCATCAATCGTTAAACCTAAACTTTCTAAAGCATTTGTTTCAGTCTTTATGCTTCCATTTTTATAACCATTTGCTTCTTCATGCACTGTGTTAAACTCACTTATGAATATGTAAAATACAGGTTTGCCTTCTTTGTTTTTATAAAATGATAGCCACGCTTTTTTTATATATATATTTGTTTGATTTTCTAGTGACACTTCTTTTTTAAATTGAACGGGTATATAAGCATTGTCATATGATCCATCTTGTTTTTTCTTGCTTATTCCCATTACATAAGATACATTCCCATTTTCATAATCGTTTCTAAATATCATTTGCATTTTATCTGTTTGTATATTCATAATCTATTCTCCTTTAAGTATTTTTTTTAGTTGCAATCTATTATCTGCGTCACAATTTTCTTCTGCATATTTTAATGCTTTTTCTATTTTTAGTTTCAAACTTTCTATTTCAAAGTATTGTTCGTGTACTCTGTCTTTTAGCATTTCGTAGTTTCTTTCTGCTCTTTCATATGCTTCTTGTATTTCTTTATCACTCATTTATAACACCTCTATTTCTTCCATAACTTTATCCATTGTTTCTTTTATTTCTTTTTCATCTATGTAATTCTTATATTGTTTTAATGCTTTAATACTAGTTATCATTACTATAGCTAAAAGTATCAAGTTAAGCATTATCATGCAAAATATTAAATTCATTATTGTGCCTGATATCATTAATTAACGCCTCCCCACATTTCACTTGGTGTTATTTGTTTATAGTTGTCCTTTATAAATTCTTCTCTTCTTTTTATCTTATCTTCGTAGTATTCTTTTGTTTCTTCTACTTCATATTTAAGGTCATATATCAAATTTACTAATTCTTGTACTGACACTAAATCTTTGTTGTGAAATTCTTTTTTTAAACTATCTTTTTCTCCTCTTATATCCACTAAAATATCTCTCATTATTTACACCCCTTTAATTTTATTTTTAACGTTTCAATTATTTCTTTGTATGTTTTTAATGTCCAATTCTTTTCGTTTCCATATGTGTTATAAACTACTTCACGGTCAAAGTTTTCATCCTTTTTTTCAAGTTCTCCCATTAGTTTTTGCATTTCATCTTGTAATTGGAACACCTTGTCTATGTTTTGATTAGTTATTGCGTTTTGTACTTCTTCTGCGCTAGCTATTGATGTGTCGATTCCAAATCCTGCCATAGCTAAAGCCCTTCCTACTGCACTTGTTTCACAGTTTTCTATGTAACTTGTTTTATTTATGAATGTACTATTTTCTTTTTCGTAAGCATGTCCTGATCCTAATATTTTGTCGTCATTACCTACTATTGCTTGGAATACACATACACCATCTTGATTGCTAATCATTTCTGTTTCAATAAATCCTTGTGGATATATCATTCTAAATGCTTTTATTCTTTGATTTACTTCTGCGTAAGGTTTACCCTTAACATCAATTGTCATAATTGTTTCATTTGCTTTTTTAATATCTTCGTATTTCATATTTGCTTCACTCCTTTATTTAATCCCTTCTAATATATATTTTTTCCATCTTATTTTTGTGCCGTATCTATTAATGCCTTCTTCCCATTCATCCTGAATGTTATATACTTTTCTTAATGTATAAATCCTGTCTGATAATCTTGTTATTCCGTAATCTTTGTATGCTTCCCAAGTTGTTATGTTTCCAAAGTCTTCTAAATGTCTTAATACCATTTCTTTTTGACTTAATTTATTCATATTTTTACAACTCCCCTATTCTTATTTATTCTTGCAGGATATTTATCGTATAATGCTTGTATTTGATTTTGTGATAACTTACTTAACTCTCTTCGTGTCATTGGCTTCCCTAGTCTTTGTGATGCTCCTACTAAATATTCAATATCTAAACACCTTCCATAGTGATCTTCATATTCATGCATACCCATCCACTCTTCACATAAGTTGCAACATACTTTGTATTTCATATTGTTTTCTTTTTGATTTTGTTTTTCTTCTTCTGTTTTTAAATATTTAACTAATCTATAAACTTGTGGTACTTCTTTATATTCATCACTTTCTAAATGATCTACTAAACTTTCTATTACATCGGTAAAGTCATAATCAATTAAAACTTTGTACCATTCTTTTACAACATTTTCAGTTATAGAAAAACTTTGATAGTGTGCTTTTATATTTTCAAGCACTTCTTTAGTTTTAGTTAAGGTCATACTTTATCCTTGCCTCCTCTACTATTTCCTCTATAGATTTCTTTTCGTTAGTCTTTTTTAATGGATAAAAATCTTTCCACCCACCATTTATGGCTTTTTCTAATATTTCTATTTTTTCTTCATCAGTCTTGCCATATTCATTTAATTTGTTTACCAATCTCTTTACTACAGTTTCAGATAATATATATTTATTTTTTATTCTTATTTCTAAATATTCTTTTAATAAACTATCTATATTATTTCTATTATTATTATTAATATTAATATTAGAAAATAGAAATAAGAAATTAGAAATATTATTTGCTTTCACTTTCGGTTTGGCATTCGGTTTTGCTTTGGGTTTTTCTTCGGTTTTGCTTTGGGTTTTTGGTCTTCCACCTTTTTTGCCATTTATAATGTTTGTTTTTGTTGTATTTAAAGGCATTTTTATATTATTCCATATGCCTAGATTTAAACCACTTAAAGAAGGCTCTTTATCTTCAAAGATGTATTCAAATATTGCATTAATCATTAATAATTTGTCTTCATCTTTTAGATATTTATAAATGTCATAATAATTCCTATAAAATGTAAAACTATTGATTTCGTTCATATTGCCTCCTATACTTGACAAATTTACGCCTTTATGTTATAGTTCTAAATTGTATTTATATTTGCTAGGAAGATTTTCGGCGTATTCTAAATCTTCTTTTTTTGTGCCTTAAAATAGAAATGTTCCGTAATGTATATAATTGCTTAATAGTAATACCCCTATAAACAAAGCAAATACCACTCCTGCTATTACTAGATCACTTACTATTCTTTTCATTTTTTATACCTCCTTATTCTTTTTATCAATTGTTTCAATTAATATCATTCTTATATAAGCATTCAAAGACAACCCAATTCTTGTTGCTTGTTCTTTTAGTTGCTGTTTTAATTCTTCGCTCAATGCTATATGCAACATTTTTTTCACCTCCTATTTAAAATTATCATTTCTTTTTTCTATTTGGTTATGAGTTTTACCCCTTAACCTAATATGAATATAACATGATTCAAGTATAAAGTAAATACTTTTTTTATGTTTTTTTAATTTTAGTGTTATAATAGTGTAAAGGGAGTAAAATTATGAAATGTAAACATTTAAAAATAAGAAGTAAAAAATATAAAAAATATTACTATTGTTCTATACTAAAACAAGAAATATCTTTTAATGATTGTATAAATTGCGGATATAAAGAATATAAAGAGTATAAACCTATCAAGAAACGCACATATTCGCTCGCTAAAGCCGAAAAAGAAAGATTTAGTATAATTACCACTAACCTAGATAAATGCGTTGTATGTGGCAAAAAAAGGGCTAATTTGCACGAGGTATTTTATGGAACAGGAAAAAGGCAATTATCTATTAAATATGGATGTGTTATACCTTTGTGTTATCAATGTCATATTAAGATACACAGAGATAGTGTGTTATCTATAATATGGAAAGTGAAATGTCAAGAAATGTTTGAGAAAGCATATCCTAATTTAGATTTTTTGGAAATATTTGGTAAAAGTTACAAATAAAAAAAGAGACAGGGGTGACCTGTCTTTGAAATATGAAATAAACGATACCTTCCTTTTCAGGAAGTAGCGCTTATATTATCACAATATATTGTCGAATAATGTCGTTTTATGTCGAAGAATGCACTGTTTTTTAAAAAATATTGTGCGTTTTTTTATTTTACATCAAAATGTATTGAAGTACCCATTGTTGAAACTGACGGATATTCTTTTCTTACTTTAAATCTAGCATATCCGTTACAATAGCAATAATTCATATTTAAGCAATTGTTTGCATACCAGTCTATGATCTTCTTTCTATCTGCTAACGATTTTGTTTTATTGTTATAAAAGTCTATTGCTTTACCTTGTGTATGCTTTGAACCTCTTATACCTCCAATACTTGCATTAAACTTTTCGCATCTTAAACCACTTGTTACTATCATAGCACCATATCTATTTCGTAATTTTTGTGCATATTTTAATAAACTAACTCGTAGTGTAGCTGGATAACCTGTGCACCATTTACCGCCACATTCACATCTAAATTCTTCTAATTTAAAGTTTTTAGTGTATAGTTTTACTCTATATGCACACATAAGTAGTTTTTCGGTATCAGCGCCATAAACACCATCTTTATCTTTTTTTCTTATAAAATATTTATTTTGTAATGATTTATATCCAGCTTTTGTGCTTTTGCCTTCAATACCGTCAATTTTGCCACTGTAATAGCCAAGTTCTTTTAGCATTTTTTGTCTTTCTTTTATACTTAACATATTAGTTAGCCTCCCTATCTTCTAAATTCATACATACTGCAGAAAGTCCAGCAAATATGCTTGTCATAAACACTCCAATTATTGCTTCTTTTATATTTACTTCATACCACATTACACCTGTGCCTGCAGTTATGAATGAGCCGAAGAACGCTTGAAAAAACGTCCTTATAGCTCTTTTTATTGTATTTTCAGTTATTTTTTTCATACGATTACCTCCCATTTTCTAAGTCATCTAATCTATGATTTATCACTTTAATTTGTTCCTCTACTACTGGCATTCTTTTTGCAAAATTGTTATGTTCTCTTACTTCTCTTGTAAGTTCTTCTAGTTTAGTATCCGTTACTGCTTGGCTTCTAGAATTAGAGATAAGAACTCCTGTTAATGTCAATCCTCCTGATATTAAAGCTACAATTATTCCTTCTGTCATTTTCTTACCTCCTTATTCTTCTTCGTGTATATTCTTCTTTTATAAGTGGTTTACCGTTTTTGGTTCTAGCACCACTATATTCTCTTTCAAAACATTTAAGTATGTCATCTATGTATAATATATTTTTTAAATCCAAATACCCTTTTTCATTTTCTTGTGCCATTTCATAAGTAATAGCATCAAACATATCTCTGTCATATCTTTCAATAATATGTAAATAGTTATGTGCTGTGCTTTGTTTTAATATCGCACCATTCCACTCTACATATCCATCTTCAGGAATATTCTTTATTTGACAGATTCTATGGGGTACTATCAAATGATGAAAAGATAACTCTTTTTCTTTATCAAACTCATACCCCATAAAATCGTATTTGAGTTCTAAAAGGTTGTATTTTAATATCATTAGTTTTGTTATATCACGCACTTTTACTTATAAACTCCAACCTGCATTTACAAAAGCTTGATAATGTGGTAATGCTTGGATACGACTGCTAGAGTAACTTATAATTCCAATTCTCCTTAATGTTTTTGTATCAGCATAATTTACAGCTCCAATACAAGAAGCAAGTATGTTATCTATGCTTTGGTCTGTCAATTTGTTACAATAACGGAACATATTTGTCATTGATGTTGCACTTTCAAAATTATATTGTGGAACATTTTTCAATTCGGAACAATAATTATACATGTTTGCCATATTAGTTACTTTGCTTGTATCTAATTGTGGTGCAGTTTCTAACGAAGAACAACCATCAAACATACTACTCATATTTGTTGCATTTGAAGTGTTATAGTTTGGAACATCAACTAGTTTGGTACAACCAGCAAACATATTGCTAATAATTGTTGCTTGGCTGATATTTGTAAT
>Ga0326511_10000691_pt1 | contig 29574 bp, 29 predicted proteins | sample 0_2496_0518_D_FD_203701 | JGI IMG/M metagenome (GOLD analysis project Ga0326511, IMG submission 203701) | Bovine rumen microbial communities from UC Davis, California, United States - 0_2496_0518 | ecosystem: Host-associated > Mammals > Digestive system > Stomach > Rumen | place: USA...
ATTGAATTGCTTCATAGGAATAATTTTATTGATGATAGGCAATACGAGTCTATATATGGTGACTGTGAGGAGTTGGTAAAAGTTCTCCATCATCGCTGCAAAAAGTTGGATGGAGTGGAATAACGTCATCCATCATCCATAAAACATCAAACATCTTCTGATTGCACAGGTGGTCGCAAGCGATGCAGTTCGATACTGCCTTTCAGAACAAAGAATAAACAATATGGATTATCGTGCTGGCGAGAGCAGAGCAAAGTTCACTTTGACAAAAGCGAGCGCAGCCGATAATGAATGATAACAAGGATTAGCATGAAAATACTTATAACAGGTGTCCACGGGTTTGTGGGCAGCAATTTGGTGGAAGCACTGAAGAAAGAACATGCCATCTACGGACTGGATATTATCAGTCCGCAGAAGGATGGTGTGCGCTTCACCTTCTCGTGGGACTTCTTGGATAAGCCAGGCGAGATACCCGAGGTGGATGCCATCATCCACCTGGCGGGAAAGGCGCACGACACCAAGAACAAGAGTGCAGCGGATGTGTATTTCAAGGTGAATACGGGGCTGACACAGAAGATCTTTGACTGGTTCTTGGCGCAGCCCAAGTGCAAGAAGTTCGTGTTCTTCAGCACGGCCAAGGCCGCTGCTGACAAGGTGGATGGCGTTCTCACTGAGGATGTCGTGCCAACACCCGTTGGCCCTTATGGAGAATCCAAAATCAAAGCGGAACGCTATATTTTGGATGCTCTGGAATCACGGAAAGACGAAATCACGGATAAGTCGGTGTATATCTTCCGTCCTTGCATGATTCATGGACCGGGGAATAAGGGTAATCTTAATTTGCTGTATAATGTGGTCCGCAAGGGAATCCCCTGGCCTCTTGGTGTCTTTGAGAACCGCCGCACGTTCACCTCTGTTGAGAATATCTGCTTTGCTGTGAATGGCGTGCTCACTAAGAATGTACCTTCTGGCATCTATAATATGGGGGACGACGAGGCACTGAGCACTAACGAACTCATTGAGGAGATATGCAAGAGCCTTGGCAAGAAGGCGCATATCTGGCGCCTGCCCAAGGGCCTGATGAATGGCGTGGCAAAGATTGGCGGTGCTTTGCACCTGCCATTGAATCCTGAGCGCTTGCGCAAGCTTACCGAGGATTATGTCAGTTCCAACGCCAAAATCAAGAAAGCCCTTGGCGTAGAGCGCATGCCTGTGGATGCCCGCAAGGGCCTCCAGCGGACGCTGGAGAGTTTCAAGTAGCATTGTGTTAAAAACCGCCTCTTTCAAGGCCGATTTTTCCACTTCTGTACCATAGGCGTAGCGTAGGCCGAGCATAGGCGAAGGGTAGGCGCGGCCTTCGAGAGGCTGACGCTGGAAACAGAGACTTAAAAACTTCGACTGGTCCAGTTGCCAGCATGGAATGCTTAATCTACTTCGAGAGCCTCAGTAACCATAAACGAAGCTGGATAAATTCAAACCTATAGAGAAATGGAGATAAAAGATATATTAGGCATAGAACCAATAGGTGAAGCTGGTCTTGAGGCAACGAAGGCGGCTATTAAAGGCGTGTCTTCATTTCTTGAGCTGGTCTTTAAACCCGGCTTGGAAGAATTAGGTTATCTTATTAAGGATGAGATACGGCTGTGGCGTTTGAACAACATTATCAGAACTCTGGAAAAGGCTCAGGGTAAGATGGAGTTTGACGGCAAGGATTTGAATCTTACAGCTAATGCTCGGGTTGGCTTAAATATAATGGAAGGCTGTTCTGAAGTTGATAACGAAGAACTGCAAGATTTATGGGCTGGACTTTTTGCTTCCTCATGTACACCGGATGGTAAGGATGATAGTAATATGAACTTTGTTGATCTTCTGCGTCGAATGAGTTCTGTTGAAGCAAAGATTATTGATTATGCCTGTAAGAATAGTAGAAAATTCTTGTATCCTAATAAACTAATAATGTCTGACGGATTGACCGTTTCTTTTGAAACTCTAGTTGAAATTACAGGAACAAAGGATATTTATAGACTTGATAGTGAATTAGACCATATGCGTTCAATTGAGTTACTAGTACAAGGAGATTCTTTTGAAAGCGGTGGTGGAGGATTTATTGTATCAGACTCGACCTTGGAGGCAAACATAACCCCAAGCCCTCTTGCTTTGAACCTTTACTATCGAACTCATTCAACAGGAAAAACACCAATTGAGTTTTGGGGCGATACTCTCAAACACTATAGTGTAGAAGAAGCAGAAGCCAAAGTTCATGCAGAAATGGATAGAAAACTATCTCAAATCTTTGATGGTGAAAGTAAATAACTTCATTGGGATTAAATGATATCCTAATAGAACATAAACATGAAGAATATTACTATTTTATTAGTAGGTCTATTCATTGGCATATTATTGGGTCTGTTTATCTTCCAACTATTAAATGTTCCATTAGACACAACCAAGACACACAGTGTTTTGGAAGTCGTTTATTATGTAACATCACCGTTTGGTGTTCTTTTTACTGCTATAGCTATAGTTGTAGCCATATGGGGTAATGAAATTCGCGGGTATTTTAATAAAGAGAAATGTGACGTTGAGATAGAAAATGGTGGTTTTGTGGAATAATTATAACAAAAAAATAATAGTACAAAATTATGGATGCAGCAATTATTACGACTTATCGCTGTCCGATGCGATGCAAGATGTGTAACATTTGGGATAACCCCACTAAGACATCGGAGGAGTTTAAACCTGAGCTTTTGGAGAAACTTCCCAAGCTCCACCATATCAACATCACCGGTGGCGAACCGTTCATCCGTGAGGATATAGAGGATATCGTGAAGATCCTTCTCACCAAGGGCGAACGCGTGGTTTTCGCTTCCAGCGGTTATTTCAATGACAGAATTATCAAACTGTTCGAGAAGTACAAGAACGAGCCTCGTCTGGGTATCCGTATCTCTACCGAGGGCTTGTCTTGCAAGAATGATGAACTTCGTGGTCGTCAGGGTGGTTTTGATAAGGGTTTGAGCACCTTGCTCGAACTACGTCGTATGGGAATTAAGGACGTTGGTTTTGGTATTACAGTTTCCAATCACAACTCTCCTGACATGCTTCAGCTTTACGAACTGAACCGCAACTTGAAGATGCAATTTGCTACGGCTGCTTTCCACAATTCATTCTATTTCCACAAGTATGACAATGTGATTACCAATAAGGATGAGGTAGTTGCCAACTTTGACGAACTCTGCCAACGCCTGATGAAGGAGAACAGCCCAAAGAGCTGGTTCCGTGCATTCTTCAATATGGGTCTTATCAACTATATCCAGGGTGGCCGTCGTATTCTTCCCTGCGAAGCAGGTAATGAGAACTTCTTCCTCGATCCTTACGGAAATATCCTTCCTTGCAACGGTATGGAAGAGGATAAGTGGTTTGACACCATGGGTAACCTTAACGAACAGTCATTCGAGGAAATCTGGAACGGTGAGAAGGCTAAGAAGGTACGTGAAGGTGTAGCACACTGTCCTAAGAACTGCTGGATGATTGGTACTGTAAGCCCTGTAATGCACAAATACATGAAGCAGGTATTACCTTGGGTTGTAAAGAACAAGCTTGCTGTGATGCGTGGTGGTCGCGTGGATACAGAGCATATCCCGTTCTATCATGTAGGCAACAATGACACACAGGGTGTTGGGTTGAACAACCCTCATCAGTGTATGGATTGCAGTAAAGATAAGTAAGAAACCAAAAATCCGAGAAATGAAGATAGCCTTTATCGGAGGACGAACATTTCATCATGCTGACGGCATAGCAACGTTCATGTACCATCTTGCCACAGAATTGGTAAAGTTGGGGCATGAACCTATTGTTTTCTGCGAAGGCGAGAAGAATAGCGAAGAGATGCTTAACGGCTTCAAACTCATTGAGAGGAAGTCGTTAGGCTCAGCTTTCTTAACGAAGCCTCTTTTGGGCCTTCGAGCAACGCTCCATTGTCTGTTCAAAGAGAAGGGTGTTCAAGTGTTCCATTACAACACCTGGGCACCAGCTATGATGGCCTCGCACATTCCCTTGCTCTTTGGCCGCAAGGTGGTGATGCAAAGCCACGGTTTAGAGTGGAAGCGCACTAAATACAGTGCAAAGAAGCAGAAGATGATTAAGCGTATTGAGACCTGGAGTGCCAAGACCAACAAGTATTGGACGATGGTGTCGCAAGAGCAGACCGATTACTTCTTGGAACATTACAACCGTAAATGCACTACCATCACCTGTGCTGTGGAAATGCCAGGCGAAGAACAGCAAAGCGACTTCTTGCAGAGATACAATCTGAAGGGCAACGACTATTTCCTCTATATGGGCCGCTTGGTGCAGGACAAGAATCCTGACTATCTTATCAAGGGATTCTTGCAGGCAGGTCTCAAGGACAAGAAGCTTGTGCTTTGCGGTGGTGCTGATGGCAACGACAAGTATGAAGCCTATCTCAAAGGGCTTGCCAAGGATAGTGACAACGTTATCTTCACCGGCCCCATCTTTGGTGCAGACAAAGATGCTGCCTTCCGCAACTGCTATGCTTTCTGTATCCCTTCCACTCTGGAGGGACTACCTATGTCTTTGCTCGAAGCTATGAGCTATGGCAAGATAGCTATTGCTTCCGACATTCCCGCTTGCCATGAAGCTTTGGACGATAGCGGTATCTATGTGCCGTATGAGGATGACAAGGCTATCTGTGATGCCTTGAAGGAATTGACTGACAACGAAGATAAATTCGAGTGGCAGAAAGAAGCCAACAAGAAACGTGCTGCAGAGGAGTTCTCATGGGAGAATACCACGAAGAAGTATCTGGAGTTTTTAGAGTATTTGTAACAAAGAGACCATAGCAGTCTTTAAACTATATGGCAACAATACATTTCTTAGATGTAGGGTGTGCAGACACCACTATTATAACATCTGAGGGCAAGACAATCCTTGTTGATTGCTCTTCTAGAATTGAAGACTACGAGGATTTGCTGCCTGCAAGTAAAACCATAGATGTTGTGTTTATAACCCATCAGCATCAAGATCATTTCAAGGGGTTGAAGTATTTGAAGGATGAAGGCTATATGATAACCACTTTCGTCTGCTCTCCTTATCAAAGAAGGAGAGAAGATGATAGTGTAAGCCTTGAAGAATGGAATGAGTTTAATGACTTGGTAGAGTATTTTAAGGGGCAAGGAACAAAGGTATATAAGCCATACCGCCAAAAATCCTTTGATAAGGAATGGTGGAATTATGCAGGATTAACGTTTTGGATGTTAGGTCCTGATGAAACTATTGCAAACGATCAAGACAGAGTACTTCATGATGCTTCGCTTGTTTTTACCGTTCGGAATCCTAAGACAAGAATCAACGTATGCTTTACGGGCGATGCGTCCGACAAAAGTTTGAAGAAAATAGCAGATACAACTAAACATTATTGTGGCAATTTGCTACATGCAAGCCATCATGGAAGTTTGAATGGAGCAGAGTTATCTTTTATCCAGAAGGCAAATATAAAAACAACGATTGTATCAACAGAAGATGGGGTGAAGGCTAACTTGCCTCATAAAGAGGCATTGAGACGTTATGCAGAGAATTCGAGTAAAGGCATCTTGCGGACAGATAAAAGTGGAACAATCCAGATGGAATTATAATAAGCGGTAATATCTTCCATAAAACATCAAACAACTAACGCTACTACAGCTCTTGCATGCAGCCAGAAGAGATAAATGCTAAACGGTAGTGATGCAGGATATATAGAGAATCGTTATTAACGGGGCGGGCTCTTATCAGGGTCTCTCATAAAGAAAAAGGTTCAATAGCCTGATAATCTTGCCCCTTTTTAAAGACTATTTCAATGAATGATAACAAAATAAAGGAGCAATTCCACTACTTCAATATCCAGGCTGATGTTGATTCCGTTTATGGCAATTGGGCAGTGTCTAAAGATGGGGATGTGGTGAATTGCCTCTACCCCTATGCCATTCTTGCCATCCATTTCGAGGATGCAGATTGGCTAGAGAAAATGAAAGCAAAGGTATGGTTCAAGCCTGAATGCGAAGAATCATTGAAACAAGCTCTTGTCAGAGCAAAAGAGTTATGTGATACAAGTGCTTCAGTTAAGATGCAAATATAAAAACCTGTTGGTTGAATTAAAATAGTGCATACTTAACTTGCCCTATGGGCCTATGATTGAGAAGATTAAAATACTGCAACATGGTAAAGGCAGCCACTTTGGCTCCCATCCTAGCGAAGAAGCCTTCTGGCTGCTTTGCATAGTTGCGTATCATCATGAGGTGGTCGCTCAGTTGAGAAAAGACCGTCTCGATTCTCTTTCTGAAGCGCTTGTATGCCCACGTCGGCTGTCTCCAGTTCTTCTGGTTAAGCCTATACGGCACTTCAAGAGTGATGTGTGCTTTCTCAAAGAGATCTTGCTGTATCGGAGCGCTCAAGTATCCCTTGTCTCCGAGAATCATGCAGTCATGGTACTCCCACTGAACATCTTTGAGATAGTGCAGGTCATGTACGTTGGCGGCGGTCATATCATAGGAATGTATAACGCCACGCACACCACACAGGGCATGGAGTTTATATCCATAATAGTGCATGTTCTGCGGTGCGCAGTTCCCCCATGCCGGTGCGTGCTCTATATCTCCCTTGCCCATTGTACACCTACTGGCTCTTGCATTCTGGCATACCTTTACTGGTTTGGAGTCGATGCTGAAGACAGACTCTCCGCCGTCTATAGCTTTGGCAATGGCTCGGCGAATCTCCTCGCCAAGACCTCTGGTCAGTTTGCGACGCTGGTTGAACTGACGGCGGGTTATGAGGTTGGCAATAGCACCGGGACACTCCGTGTTCAGGCGGTTGAGGAGATAGTTCTCGCTGTCAATACTGAATGCCTCTGCCGTGATGGAAAGTGCGACCACCTCTATATCAGAGAATGTGGGGACAACACCACGACGAGGAATATTTCCCTTCTCATTTACACGATTTCCTGCAAATTGTTTGCAGATCTCAAGAATTTTTCCGAACTTTGCAACGAAGTTGTGCATATCTATGATAATAGTACTTAATGGATTGAACACCACTAAGGTACTAAAAATCAATGATATGTGAACTTTTTAAGCATAAATATTTTACAAATTTAATTCATCCAACAGGTAAAAAAGTTATAGGGGCGGGAAAAACGCTGATCTCTCATAAAGACAAAAGGCTCAATAATCAGCAGGCTTTCTCTTTTTGCTAGAAATTTAGCGTTTAAATTTCATCTGATTTATTTCAATAATACAGAAATACAATAATACATAAATTTAATGAGTACATCAGAAAAGAAACATAGAGTGAATGGAGTAGCCAGAATCATTCTTTACCCAGCGTTATGGATTAGGAGGAAGTATATTTTCTACAACAGATATATCCTAGGAAAGTATTTCCCATACAAGTTGGCCTCTAATATTTATAAAAGAGCCATGCACAGAAAGATGAACTGGGATAATCCACAGGATCTGAATGAAAAAATAACCTGGCTGAAAATGAATTCAGATACTTCTGAATGGACACGTCTAGCAGATAAATATCGTGTACGTGAGTTTATCAAAGAAAAGGGATATGAGGATATCCTCGTGAACCTACTTGGAGTCTGGGATGATGTTGAGGATATCGATTTCGCTCATCTACCTAATAGATTTGTTCTTAAAACTAATAATGGAGCAGGAGCGGTCTTGTTTGTCAAGGATAAGCAGAAATTAAATATCGAAGAAACAAAAACCACTATCAAGGATTGGCTGAAAGAGGACTTTGGATTGATGAATGCAGAGCCACACTATTCTAGAATCCAACCAAAAATCATTGCAGAAGATTATATTGATAGTGGTACGGATAAAAGTTTCTCGCTTGTTGATTATAAAATGTGGTGCTTCAATGGGAAACTATTTGGTACGTGGGTTTGCTATGACCGTGTAGGGATGTCGGCCATGACCGAATGGCATGATGTCGGATGGAAATACCGTCCAGAGTGGTCTATTTTTACCCATAAATATAAAAATGGCGGAGGGGTCATACCGAAGCCTCAGAATTATGAGAGGATGATAAAGATTGCAGAGGATTTGTCGCTAGGTTTTCCTCAAGTCAGAGTTGATTTGTATAATGTCAATGGCGTTATTTATTTTGGTGAAATGACTTTCTCATCTTCTGGAGGTCATAATAATTTCTATACAGACCAAGTGCTTCAAGAGATGGGGAGAATGGTGGTTCTACCAAATTAGATATTATCAATAATGAATCAATACATAGCAAGGGGTAAAACATATTTAGGGAATGCGGGCATTTATTTGACAGCATCCCTTATATCCTCTTTATTACATGTGCTAATTAATCCTCTCATGGCGATGAATCTTTCGCCAGAGGATTATGCGGTATCAACATACTATACCTCTTTCAGCCTGTTATACAGTCCTGTGATGGGTTTCTTTATCACGGATTTTTATCTGAGGAAGTACTATCTACTCTCTAAGGAGGAGCTGTATAAACTGAAGGGAAATGTTATTAAGCTATTTATCTGGTTTTCCGGTGCTGTCAGTATTGTATGTCTCTTGGGCCTTTTCATTTTTGTGAAAGGCACTCATGTCTCTTTTGACTTTATGCCATATGCTGCATTAGCGGTAATGCAAACATACGTAGCTCTTCTCTTTGCTTTTCAACAAGCAGAATATAAAATTGCACGTGAGGCCAAGCCATATTTTTGGACAAGTGTCATATTTGGCGTGATAACCGTCCTGTTGTCGTTATTGCTTGTGGTAGCAATAAAATATGGTGCAGTTGGAAAGATGGCAGCCTCTTTCTTGGGTTCTTTTATTCCTTTTGTGTGGGTGTTGTACAAGAACAGGCAATACCTTAAGGTGAAACTTGATAAGGAGATTTTTAAACAGATATTCATCTACGGTTATCCCTTGGTTCTTGCAGCTATGATGACCTATTTCACCAATGGTTATGACAAAGTGTTATTGGAACGTGGTGGAGATATTACAGCCCTAGGCTATTATTCTGTTGCATGTAGCATAGCCGCTTATATCACCATTTTCTCAAATGCAATCAAGGGAACCTTTCAACCAGATATGTATCAGGCTATAGCACAAAGAAATATTAAGAAGGTGCTTGGGGTAGCCATGCTGGTAATAGCAAGCGTGGGCTTTATAGTCTTGCTCTACATATTATTCTGTCCCTTCCTTATACTCATTTTGACAGCAGGCCGTTATATGGAGTCAACAGAGATGTCACGTATAGTGTCATTGTCAGTACTCACCTCAACCATTTACTATCAGGTTTCCCAGTTCACGTATGGTACTGGCCATTCAAAACTTACGCTGATAAATAAAATAGTTGGAACGGTCATCAATATTGGTTTGATAACGTGGCTGATTAAGAGCTATGGTGCAATGGGTGCAGCGTGGAGTACGGTTTTAGGTTTTCTTGTTTTTGCAGTCGGAAATCTTTTTATGCTGTTTATAATTAGAAAGAAACTGTTTGTGAAAAATGAAACTAAAAATACTTGATATCGGCGACTCTTGTACGGGTTGCGGATCATGTGCTAATATATGTCCTAAGACATGTCTGAAATTGCAACCCAATGAGGAAGGTTTTTTCTATCCGGCATATAATGACACAAACTGCATAGAGTGTGGTTTATGTGAAAAGGCTTGCCACGTGCTCGCAGATAAGCATCACGTTGAGCCAGCCCCCGATAGCTTCTATCTTTACCGGACAAATAAAGAGGACCTGTTGAGAGCATCCTCTTCAGGAGGAGCCTTTACGCTTTTTGCCGAATGGACTCTAAATCAGGGGGGAGTGGTGTATGGTAGCCGCTATAATGGCGAAACGGAACGATTAGAGGTGTTCAGTACAGATAAAACATCTTTGGAATCATTGCGGAAGAGTAAGTATCTTGAATCTTATACAGGCAATACTTTCTCAGAAATCCGACGCCATCTGAAAGAAGGTCGTCGCGTGTTGTATTGTGGCACCCCCTGTCAGGTGAGAGGACTGAAACAGTATATTGAGGCGACTAAAACCCCAACGGACCTTTTGCTGACAATAGACTTCGCTTGTCATGGAGTCCCCAGCAACTATTATTTTAATTGTTTTAAGCGGATGTTTGAGTCAAAAAAGCGCAAAGTGGTTGACGTGGATTTTCGTCATAAGGATTTCAGCCAGCCCAATATGATGTGGAAAAACATGACATTGCGCCTCGTTTTTTCTGACGGAAAAGAGCGAGTGTTTTTACGTAACTCCTATTATTATTATTATTATGAGCCATTCCTTGATAACCTTTTCCTTCGGAAATCTTGTTACAAATGCGATATTGCACGTCACTCTGATGCAGATATAACATTAGGCGATTTCTGGGGAATAAAGAATCATAGGCAAGAACTTGACGATAATAAAGGGATGTCTTTTCTATCGCTCCATAATCCCAAGTATAAAGAATTGTGGGATGTATTGCGACAAAAGGGTTTTTCTGAAGAACTTCCATTTGAGGCAATTGAATACCAGTATATTGATAGGAGAAATAAGTATGCGTCTCAATTCAAAAAGAGAGAAGAGTTCGTTCATCAGATTGAAACACGAGGATATAAGGCTGCTGTATATGGCTATTATGGAAAATTTAATATCTATAAAATGTTATTGAAAACAAAAATTAAACAAATCATAGGAAGGAAGTAGGCATGAAGATAGGCATTTTTACCTTTTTTCAGACAAATTACGGGGCGGTGCTTCAAGCATACGCCTTGCAGCATTATCTTGAGCAGCAAGATGGTGTGGAGGTGGAGATTGTGGATTTTACAACACCAGAGCATCTAAAGGCTCACAAGGTTTTCCAAAAGCCTGATGGGCGTAATCCCCTAAGATGGCTCAAATACTATTGGAGGTCTTTGACACTTTATAGCCAACTCAAAAGGAGAGTGAAAAGAACCTGGGATTTTAAGAGCCGCTACTATCATTTTACAAGACGCTATTCTTCCATGCAGGAGGTCCTTAACAATCCGCCCAAAGAAGATATATATATCACGGGAAGCGATCAGGTGTTCAATCCCCGTAGCCCATATATGCCTGTTTATTACCTGGGTTTTGACAAGGGGACTGCGAGAAAAGTTGCTTATGCGCCTAGCTTTGGTATTTCTGAGTTCAGTGAGGATCTGACCCAAAATATTTCTCTTTATATTGACGACTTTGATTTACTCAGCTGCCGAGAGTCTGCTGGAGCAGAATATTTGACAGCATTGACAGGTAAAGAAGTTCCTGTGGTGTTAGATCCCGTATTCCTTCACGATGCTGAGGAATGGGGAAAGGTGGCAGCTGCACCTGATGTCAAGGGAGATTATATTTTCATCTATGACCTTATGGGGCAGAATAATCTTGTTTCATTAGCCAAGAGAATTAAACAGCAAACGAAACTTCCAATTGTGTGTCTGACAGGCAATCGATATAATAAATACGATGTAGACCGTCAAGTGTATAATGCTGGTCCTGCGGAATTTATTGGTTGGATAAAAAACGCCTCTTATATTGTTACAGACTCATTCCACGGAACCGTATTCTCACTTATTTTCCGACGTCAGTTTTATACTTTCATTGCAAATGAAAAGACATCTTCACGCATCAAGAACATACTTGGTCAAATGGGTCTTTTAGATAGAATTGTAACAAAAGAAACAATAGGATTAAATGACTTTACTCGACCGAACTATACGGAAGATAATCATCTTGCGGAATTAGTTAACAACTCCAAGTCATATATTCAGAGAATGATTTCATGAAAAAGTATCAATTTGTATTTAATATTTTGATAGTGATTGTAATATCATTGTTTGCTGTCTATGCAGATTCTATGATGAAATATCTCGAGTTTAAAAAAACATTAAGCGGGATTATAAATTATATAGTAATGGCGGTTTTCATGATATCACTTTATGCACAGTTGTTATCGCAAGATAAAAGGCAGACACAGTTCACAAAAATGTGGATTATTTGGATGATATGGCTTTTTGCTGCATTTTATTTATTGGGTCTAAAAGGAGAGGGCTTGTCAAATTATTTTATTGTAACGTTGGCCCCTATGTCATTTATGCTCTTCTATGTGGGAGCACTTAATTCTTACAATATTGAAAAAATATCACTAGTAGGTTTTTATATTGTATTTGCTCTGGCATACTACCAAACCATAGTAATGATGGATGTGATTCTTTTGACGAATGTTTTTGGAGAAGAAGGCTCTCAGTCAAATATTGTTTATTGGTGTTTGTGTCCGCTTCCATTTTTGCTTTTGGTTAAGAATAAGTGGTTGCAGATATTGGCAATAATGTTGATGATATTCATCACTATTCTGACGGGAAAACGAAGTGCAACTATTATTATGCTGACGGTGGTTTTCTTCTATTTGACCAATAATATGAAAAGACGTAATAAGTTCGGTTATGCTTTTGCTATTTTAATTGGTTTGGTAGCAGGATATTTTATTGTCTATAATTATCTAGCTGATGCATTTGGCGGTCTTGTTGAACGTATGGAGGTAATGGGAGCAGAAGGCGATAGTTCTATGTCAAGAGTCGATGTTTATTCAGATTGTTTGCGAGTCATGAATGGTAACGACGTATTTGACTGGATTTTTGGAAGAGGTTATGAATCTGTTCGGGCACTTTCTGGACATACTAACGCACATAATGATGCACTTCAAATGTTGTTTGAGTATGGCTTGATAGGACTATGTTTCTATATATATATGTTGGTGTATTCCATAAAACGTGCACGTCTATTGAATAAGATTGAGTCACCATTTTATGTAGGGTATATGGCTTCGGTAGTTATATTTATAGTCCTCGGTTTGGTGAGTAATCTTGTCGTTTTTTATTCTTATTTTGCATATATATGTGCATTTTGGGGTATGGTTGAGGCACGATTAAGGCAGCAAGGTGTACTCTATCAAAGACATGCTAACTTTTAAATGTATTTGAGAAATGAATCAAATAAAATATTCAATCATTATTCCGCATCATAATATACCTGAGTTATTGGAACGATGCCTCCGCTCTATTCCCCAAAGAGAGGATATACAAATAATAGTCGTGGATGACAAGAGTGATGAGAAGTTTATACCGTCTCTTCGTGTTATAGAAAAAAAATATGACTTCGTGGATTTCGTCTATCTGGAGCAAAGTGGTGGCGGTGGAAAGGCCAGAAACGCCGGACTTGAAAAAGCAGTTGGCGATTTTCTAATATTTGCAGATGCTGACGATTACTTTAACTATTGCTTTAATGAAGCCCTTGATGACTATAAGGATGTGGCTGCAGATATTGTGTTTTTTGCCTCCAATTCAGTAGATACAGATACTTATCAGAACTCTGTTAGAAGTGAAGAACTGAACAATTTTATTAACAATTTTGATGGTTCTTATGAGTACAATCTTCGCTACCATTATGGTGTTCCGTGGGGACGGATTGTAAAAAGGTCTTTTGTTGAAAAAAACAACATTCGATTCCAAGAGACCGTTAGACATAATGATGTGGGGTTTTCTTATCTTATAGGTTACTATGCAAAAGAAATCAAGGTGGATAGACGTGCAATCTATTGTGTTACAACCAGAAAGGGAAGCACATCAACCAATGTTACTATGGAAGCATTGAGGGCTGGTATATTTGTCTATGTTACAAGATATCAGTTCTTGACTTCAAAAGGTGTAAAGATGGATTATCCTGATACATTTGCCAGGGCAATGTATCGTTGTAGAAGTGATAAATTTCAGTTTCAAGAGCTTTTAGATTATACCAAGACATTTGGCATCGACGAGCCAACAATAAAGAAGCGTTATAGATATTTCCGCATAAAGGAATTCTTAAGGGAAATAAAACATAAGATAGTTAAAAGAAAATGATGAAAATTAATAGACTAAAATCATTCTTCTTTTTTACCTTGGCGAAGCTTCCAATGAAAGGACAAAAAAGGTGTAAATTCGTCAGGTGGGGGGGGTAGATTGTGTTGATGACAATTCATTCATTGGAGAGGATGTGCTGTTTGATACACTTTATCCACAGAATATACATTTGGGTAGAAGGGTTCATATTACAGCAAGGGTGGTTATTCTGACACACTATTTAGACACTTCCTGTAATGGTGTTCATTGGCAGCGAGGCCATGTTTATGTCGGTGACGGGACCTTTATAGGAACCGGTTCAATCATTTGTAAGAATGTGAAAATTGGAAAAAACTGTATTATCGGAGCTGGAAGTGTTATTACGAAAGACATACCTGACAATGAGATATGGGCAGGAAACCCAGCGCGACGAATTAAGGTTAGAACCCAAGAGGTTAATATGGTTAACAACAAAGGATTATGAAAACAATATCTTGGATTACGGCATACTACTTTTTAGATGTAGATTTGCCTATTATAGCGAAGTTAAAGGATGAATATATCATTCATTGGCAGATTGTAATTGGACGTAGCGAGAAGATTGACTACGAAAACTATGTACGGATGCTTATCCCTGAAACGGGAAGTAACCTGCATATCACATACGTTTACGAGAAATACCGTCATAGGAATCCAAAACTTTTCTTTACTACTAGAAGAATCATTAGAGATGCCATGGCTCATAAGCCATCTTTTTATTATATTTCTGGGTTTATGGAACCATGGGGCGTGCCGCTCATGAAAGCAATGCTACCACTTGATAAAGTCGTAGTAGCATGGCATAATGTCTCTGTTCCTAAGGGTGCAAGCCATTCTTTATTGGGAAATTGGACACGTGGACTTATTATAAAGCACATGACCAACATCCAGGTATTCAGCAAAAGTCAGCATGCTGTTTTAAACTCGATTTGCACAGGAAAAAACGTATTGGAGGCTCCGCTGGCTCTCAAAGACTATGGAGCTGCTACTGTTCAACGGGAGGAAGGTGACAAGAAGAAAGTAAGATTCTTGAACTTTGGAATCATTCGTGACTATAAACGGTTGGATCTGCTAATTGAGGCGGGGGAATTGCTTTATGAGAGAGGCTATAGGAATTATCGCATACTGATAGCGGGCAGCAGCAACGAGTGGGAGAGCCGTTATGCACCGATGATCAAGCATCCTGAATTGTTAGAGTTGAAAATACGTCGAATCCCCAATGAAGAGGTGGCTAACCTCTTTGCAGTCAGTGATTATTTTGTGATGCCTTATCAAGACATCGCTCAAAGTGGTGCTATTACTGTTGCCTTCCAGTATAATGTACCCACTATCGTGTCCGATATTCCTCCCTTTGAAGAATTTGTGAAGGATGGCAAAACTGGTTTGACATTTAAGAGTGAGAATGCTAATGACCTTGCTGATAAAATGCAGTATGTCTTAGACAATCATCCTAAGTTAACTATTGAATTACGAAATAACCAGGCAGAATTTGTACGCAAAGAGCTTTCATTAGAGAGTATTATAGAAAGATATAAGACTTATTTCAACAAATTATGACCAAACGCTTACCTCAACTGGCGGATATACATGACTGCACGGGCTGCATGGCTTGTGTTGACTCTTGTGCGCAAAAAGCACTTAACAGTTATCGTGGCGATGATGGTCATTTATATGTGCGGCTGAATGAAGACAAATGTGTGGGCTGCTTGAAGTGCGAGAAAGTTTGCAAAGGCAGAGATTTATATCAAGGGAACAATGATTTGAAGGAATCATCCCCATTTGCAGCTTGGACAAGTGACAGTGTTTTGCGTAGTCGCTCAACCTCAGGTGGAGTATTTGCCGCTGTGGCTAAAAAAATATTGCAAGACGGGGGTGTTGTGGTAGGTTCGTCTTTTGACGGACGATATGCCAAACATATTGTGATAGAAAAGTATGAGGATTTAAAGAATCTTCAAGGCTCCAAATATGTTCAGAGCAACACAGAAGGTGTTTTCAACGAAATAAAGAAATACCTTCCCGAAAGAAAGGTACTGTTCTCAGGTGTAGGATGTCAGGTGGCCGCAGTTCTCTCCTATTTCGCTAATAGCTCGCATAAGGATAATCTGTTTACCATGGATTTGATTTGTGGCGGAGTTCCATCGGATCTTTTGATGGTAAAATATTTTGAAATGAAGAAGGGACTAGATGCCATTTCGTCGTTCAGAACTAAAAGAAAGTACGAACTCAGAGGCATTATAGACGGTAAAGAGAATGTGTTAGGACGTGGTGCCTTACCATTGGCAGGTTTTGCAGCTGAGTTGACCAACAGGTTTTCATGCTATGATTGCCAATATGCATACGCTCATAGGAAGTGTGATATAACGATTGGCGACCTATGGGGTAATGTGGGGTTTGGAGAAGAGAGAGAGAATGGATTATCTTTAGCGATAGCCCACAATGAACGCGGATTATTGCTCTTGAAGGAATCGAATCTAAATGTACATCCTATAAAATGGCGGGATTTCCTGCCATATAACGGAAGGCTTGTGATAGGTAAAGCCCCCATACCTTATTTACGGAAAACATTGGCACGAAATGCATGCAAGATGACGAGTGCAACTTTCGCAGAAGTGTATTCTACAGCGATTGGAATAATCCATCCTATACTATTCATGGAAAGATGTTTTAGGGCATTGTCTGACAGAGCATTTAAACATTCAAAAGATAAAATAATCAGAAAATTAATATCAAGATGAAAATAGGTTTGTTAACATATCATCACTCTGCAAATATTGGGGCAATGATGCAGACATACGCCACTTGTCGGGCTTTGAAAGAGCTTGGGCACGAAGTGGTGATAGTGGACATACGACAGCCAGAAAGGCAACATCACGGGATAAAAAAAATTGTTTCTACGGTTTTTCTTGGAAAACATTTGTACGATTTAGAGTACTTTGAGCATGTTTTTTATCCTGCAATGACTCGTCGTTATTATAACTTAGAGGATTTAAGAAATAATCCACCGCAAGTAGATTGTTTGTTGGTAGGTAGTGACCAAACTTGGAATCCGGACAAATCCAAAGAAGTATCTATGGCATACTTCCTTGATTTTGGTGATGAGAAACTTAAAAGAATATCGTATGCCAGTAGTTTTGGTGCTGCCATTTGGGAAAGGTCAGAAGAGATGACAAAGATGGTTAATGAAGCATTGCATAGATTTGATTTTATCTCAGTTAGGGAAAAATCGGGATTAAAAATATGTAACCAAACATTTGGTTTGAATTCCCAATTGGTGTTAGACCCCACCCTTTTATTTGAAGGTTACCCTGAGATAACTGGAGCGATTAAACAAAGAGATGAACTTCTTTGTTATAAACTAACCAGGAACAATGATTTCTTCAATAACATTAATAATGTAAAAAGATTAATAAATTTGCCTGTGCGATTATTAAATAATCCGACTCCCGTTAGAGGTTTACGTTACACATACCCTCCCTCGGTGAAAGAGTGGGTACAACGTATTGGAGGTGCGAGATTTATTCTTACGGATTCATTCCATGGCGTGGCTTTTTCGCTTAACTATCAGCGCCAGTTTGTGGTTATTAGGAATCATACAATACGAGATGCGCGTTTTGTTGAATTATTAGAGGCTGTTGGCCTAGAGGATCGAATTTTTGACAGTGTAGAAGATTTGAGTAAAGCAGATGGATGGAAAGAACCCATTAATTATTCAGATGTCAATGCCAGATTAAACAAAATGAGAGAGAGCTCTTGGAATTATTTAAAACAAGCGTTAATAAATTAATACACTAGTGAAATTAATAATATGCGAAATGAAAAAATAAATACCGTAATTGTTCTGGGAGGGGGCATAAACGGGTTGGGGATAGTCAGGAGTTTCCAGAAAAAAAATATCCCAGTATTTGTACTTACTGCAGAAAAGGATTTTATCAGGTTTTCACGTTTTTGTAAAACCGATATTTGCCCGGACCCGAAAACAGAGGATTTTGTTGGTTTTTTATATCAGTATTGCAAAAAAATCTCAAATAAACCAGTAGTATTTGCGACAGCAGATGTTTTCTTGATACCTTTAATACGGAACAAAAAAAAACTTGAAGAAGTGGCATACATTCCTACTTGTGACCAGGATTTGTTTGACAAACTTATAGAGAAGACGTGTTTGTATCGCTTTGCAGAAGAGGTTGGCGTGGCTTGCCCCAAGACCAAAAACCTACTAGCAGAAGAAATTGACATGACTATTGCAGACGGAATGTTATATCCTTTAATCGTGAAGCCATCTGTAAATATTACATTTCAAAAGACATTTGGACAAAAAGCCTTGTTGATTAGCACGAAGGACGAGTTGAGCGACTTTGTTAGAAAAGTAAGAAGTAAAAGCTACAAAGGACCACTCATTATCCAGGAGTATATTCCAGGCGACATGACAACTCTATATACTATTACAAGTTATGCGGACAAAAATTCACAAATAAGAGGCTATTCTATTGGTCATAAGATACGTCAGTACCCAGCTAAAACCGGAACCATAACCGCTGGCTTGGTAGAACATGTTGAGTATATTGTTGAGATGTCTAAGCGTTTCATTGGGGCAATTGGTTTTTACGGCATCTCCAATATCGAGTATAAATATGATAAGCGTGATGGATTGTATAAACTGATGGAGATAAACCCAAGGACTGGTTTATGGAATCTTTCTGTTCTTGAGAGCGGCATCAATCTGCCTCTAATGGCATATAATGACATCTTGGGCAAAGCAATTTATGATGAAAGTAATCCAAAAGTGCGCTTAATATGGGCATATACAGTGTTTGATATGTTGATATCAATTCACGGATACAAGAGTAATGGCGATTTGGAAGAATCACTTTCATTTAGGCAGTGGAGAAACAGTATAAAGGGTTGTAGAAAGGTGGACGCCATTTACAGATGGAATGATCCACTCCCATTTATTGTCAATACGATTGAACTAATAGCTTATTCGATAAAAAAAATGGTAGTTAAGAAAACAATGAATTAGTTTGTTTTATACAAAATGATGAAAATAACAGTAATCGGTGCTGGCAATGGTGGTCAAGCTATTGCCGGATATTTAGGATTGACAGGCTATGTTGTTAGCCTGTATGATATAGATGTACCCAAAATAGAAGAATTAAGAAAGAAGGGTGGCGTTGAATTAGAAGGACGAATCAATGGATTCGGTAAAGTCGGCTGTATTACAACTGATATTGAGGAGGCTGTAAGAGGGGCTGAAATCATTATGGTGACGACAGTGGCCAATGCGCATAGGGCTGTTGCCAAGAGCATCGCTCCTTTTATTGAGGAAGGACAAGTGATAATATTGAATCCTGGTCGTACTTGTGGAGCCTTGGTGTTTAAGCAGACTCTGACAGATTGTGGATGCACAAAACGCTACTATCTTGGCGAAGCACAGACCTTGGTGTATGCATGCCGAGTGGTAGAAAATGGAAAGGTTAATGTGATTGGTATTAAGGATGAGGTACTGCTTTCAGGTCTTCCTGCTGCTGATACGGATTATATACTGGAGAAAATCAATCCTATCTACCCAAGTTTTATGAAGACGGACAATGTGCTTCGTACAAGTCTAGAGAATATTGGAGCCATGTTCCATCCTTGCGTATTGCTTTTCAATGCTGCTACTATCGAACGCAATGAGATGTTTTGGTTCTACCGAGATATGACGGAACAGGTGGCCGAGTTCATTGAGAAGTTTGATGCAGAGCGTCTGGCTGTTGGTAAGGCATACGGCATAGACTTGCTAGGAGTAAAAGACTGGATAAAGTTCGCTTATAAAGACACTGAGGGTGAAACCTTGTGTGAACGTATGAGGAATAACCCTGCTTATCACGATATTAAGTCGCCATCTACTATCTTTACCCGTCAGTTGACGGAGGATATACCAACTGGAGTGTTGCCTATTATGCAGTTAGGCAAGGCTGCTGGTGTGGAAACTCCCCTGCTGGAGTCGATGGTTCATATTTGTGAGGCACTGCTGAACATGGACTTGCATACCAATGGTCGTTCTTTGAAGAACTTGGGTCTTGAAGGTATGGATAAAGAGGGCATTTTAAATTATGTAACTAATGGCAATTGAAACAAAACTGACTGATGTTTTTGGCTTTATGAAGCCACTGGTGGATGTTCATACGATGGGCATTTTCACAATGGCCAACCTGCTGAGAGACTGTGGGTATAAGGTGTATATTGCGCCCGATGATGTGAATGAGGCCATAGAGAATATCCATAAAGTCAACAACTATAGTTTTGTTAAGAAATGGATTCTCGACAATCATATTAACCGACTCGGATTCAGTTACAGGCTTGACCCCAAGGAAGGGTGCGACTATTTTATGTCGCTCTACGAGCATCTGAGAGGTGACAATATGTTGGAAGAAGATGGTGGTCCAATCAAGGAAATAAATTTTGCGGGGCTGCCAGACACCTGTGAGATGGTGAGTGGTAAGACCAATGGCCGTGTGATGGTGTTTAAGGGTAATGAAACTCCTGTGGAATCATTGCGAATGTACAGGGTGCCAGAAGAGTTGTTGCCAGCCTCTCTGATCAATGACAACCCGTATGATAAGATGCGCTGGGAGTTTGCTGAGAAGTTGATAGCTTCGGAGCGATATAAACTGGAACCACCACTTGACCACTTAGGCTATGCGGAATGTGGCAAGGATAATGACGGTTTCGTGAAACGATTGGAGTATGCTAAGAAGAAACATTCGTTGCCTATCATTCGTACACATTCAGGCCCTTACAATCCAAACAGGATGGAGGCTCTGAAGGAATACAATTCATGGTGCAGGATTTTGGCACAAACACAACTGCTTGATGTGTTGTCGATTGGAAGTTCGCAGTTGACACAGGCTCATTTTGGAGAGAAATGGGATGGGCTACCCAATGGTGGTGGTGTGCCTGTAAACTCTGAAATGGAATATAGGATCATCAAGGAAAACGCTTCACCCATGCTGGTAAGAACTTATTCGGGGACGAAAGATGTGTCAGGTTTGGCTCGTATTCATGAGAGGGCATTGAATATTTCATGGCATGCATTGTCGTTCTGGTGGTTTGATGAGTTGGATGGCCGTGGGCATAATACTCTTTTGGAAAATTTGAAAGAGCATTTTGATACAGTGAAGTATATTGTTACAACAGGAAAACCTGTGGAGCCTAATGTACCCCACCATTTTGCTTTCCGTGGAGCAGATGACATCAGTTATATAGTTTCTGGCTATTTGGCTGCCAAGGCTTGCAAGAAGATGGGAGTAAGCCACCTGATTCTTCAGAATATGCTGAATACACCTAAATACACATGGGGTGTTCAGGACTTAGCAAAAGGTAGAACGATGCTGAAACTAGTGAGAAGCCTAGAGGATGATAAGTTCAAAGTTAGCTTGCAGTCACGAGCTGGATTGGACTATTTTGCACCTGACTTGGATTATGCCAAGGTTCAGTTGGCATCAGTTACCTGTATGATGGATGATTTGGAGCCTGAGAATAACGATAGTCCTGAGATTATCCATGTGGTGAACTATTGTGAGGCTGTACGACTCGCCACTCCGCCTGTTATTAAGGAGAGTATTCAGATAACTCTGAATGCGCTTCGCGAGTATCGTACTGCCAGAGCGTTGGGAAAGGTGCCGAATATGAAATATGACCGTGACGTAAATGAGCGTTTCAATGCACTGTATGCCGAGGCAAAGGGCGCCATAGAATTATTAGAGGCTAACATCCCCAATCTTTATACACCAGAAGGATTCTACAAGGTGTTTACTGAAGGATTCCTGCCAGTACCATATTTGATGGATCAGCACAGGAAGTTCAAGAAGGCTACTATGTGGCATACTGCTATTAAGAATGGTGGTATCAAGGTGGTGGATGACGAGGGAAATGTTATCAATACAATACATAGATACAAAAAAATATTAGCGTCAAAAGGATAAGAAATAGTTTATGCATTTCTTCATTAATAACTTTTCAATAAGGGTTTTTGAGACTCCAACTAATGTTTCTCTTTTCTCTATGGAAGGCGGGAAAACTGTATTGAATATCAAAAGTGATACTGAATTATTTAATCCTAAGGCTTCTGTAATTCTTGCAGATCCATTCTTGTTTGTTAATGGCGATACCCTATACCTGTTCTATGAGCATCTTACAAAATGGTTCGGTACAGGTAGGCTGTGTATGCGTTCTACAAAGGACTTGAAGACATGGACAGATGAGGTGGATGTGTTGGTGGAGCCATTCCATTTGTCATTCCCTTACGTTTTTGAAGAAAATGGTAAGGTGTATATGCTACCTGAGACTGGTGGCGACAAGAGTATCCGCCTGTATGAAGCTGAAGACAACTCCTTGACTAAATGGAAACTGGTGAAAAAGCTAAAAGAGGATGCAGAACCTTGGTACGACTCTGTGATATACAAAAGGGAAGGAAAATACTACCTGTTTACAGGAACTGACGATGACGTGCAGCAGGTGGAGCACCTGTTTGTGTCGGATAGTCTGACAGGTCCATACACCGAGCACCCCATGTCGCCTATTTACACAGGACGTGACGGAGGGCGTAATGCTGGCAGTATTATCGAGCATGAAGGTAAGATGTATCGCCCTGTGCAAGTGTGTATAGGTGGTTATGGAGAACAGACATCGGTGATGGAGATAGAGAAACTGACTCCAACTGAATATAAAGAAAGACGATATAAGAATAGCATCATAGATACAACGATGCCGCCCTATAAGCATGGTGGGCACCAGTGGAACCAAGTTGAGTTCTTGGGAAGACGCGTGGTGGCCACGGACTACAGGGAGAAGAACTACAACGTGATAGAGACGCTAAGAAAAGCGAAGCATATACTTTTCAGATGAAGAGAATCGCGAGCGTTTTCCTGGCAATGCTGATGTGTAATTGGCTGGTGGCCCAGACGTATTATGTTTCCTCTACAGAGGGATTGGAAACAAATGACGGACTATCAGCACAAACTCCCAAGAAAGATTTGCACTCTATGCCGAAGAAGAATGTTACCATTCTACTGAAACGAGGGGATGTCTTTTGGGGAGGAATCAGTGGGTATGAGAACTGCACGATCTCTGCATACGGTCAGGGTGAAAGACCTGTTATTTGCGGTTTCAAGGTACTGGTTAATACGGATGCATGGAAGGATGAAGGGAACGGACTATGGAGTCTGGATTTGAGTAACACAGAGGTTTTCAGGGGAAACGTAGAGAAGAAGAGCGATGCTACTTTCAATAACATTGGTTTTATCTATGATGCAGCAAATGACAAGATTTATGGTCGCAATCTTAGCAGTCCCGATTCATTAAAGAAGACGTTGGATTTTTTCACGACAGCATACTACACACGAGATGATATCAAGGAGCATCCTATTAATAGCGTCATAGTGAGGAGTGACAGGAATCCATCTATATATGGTAATCTTTGCTTTCCTGCAGCACAATTTGGCGTGGACAGGATGACGAACTGCAAAATTAGTGGCATTGCCGTAGTGGGTTTTTCGCTGTTCGGGATGGTACATTTGAATGGAGGTTATGTAGAGGACTGTCAGATAGACATGATAGGAGGTGCTATACAGATAGGGTATAAAGTGAGAACCCGTTATGGGAACGGTATAGAGTTGTGGTATCAATACTGCGACAACACTATTACCAATTGCTTGATTAGCAGAACTTACGACAGTGCTACCACCTTACAGGCAAGTGGAAATTTAAAATCGAATCCAAGGAATAACCATTTTGTTGGAAATAGGATTTACAAATGTCGTCAGGCCTTTGAGCACTTTATGAATCCGTCAGACGGATCGATGATAGCGTATGAGAATTGTGAGTTCTCTCGCAATATCTGCTATATGATGGGCGACAACGAGTTTGAATCCCCCGAACCGAGAGATTGCAATATATTGTCGTATGAGAACAAAGCTAAGCCCATCACCATCAAAAATAATGTGTTTTTTGGTGGTAACCATCTTGACGGAACAGGTATAGATGAGGGCATGAGCGGAAATAAGGTATATCTTTTTGAAGACCAATATCTGTACACAAGACACTGGCTTAAAGACAAAAGGAAAATAGTAAGTGGTGCGAACAAGGCTGTGAAGCAATACAAGGCTGTGGCACAGGACAAATCAAAGATTGTTGTTTTGCGTCGTGGAAGCAAGAAAGCTAAACGGGAAGATCGCAAGATAAGACGAAAGGTGGATTGGAAACCTGTAGATTTACATTTAGAAAGAATCGCAAATTAGATATGAAAGTTTTACTAATTAATAATTGTCATTGGCCACGTGGAGGGTCAGAAGCAGTGTATTTTAATACGGCAAAGTTACTGAAAGAACAAGGTCACGAGGTGATTTACTTTAGCCGTGAAGATGAACAGAACATTAAGACTGGCGACAAGGAGTATTTCATTTCACAGCCAGGTGGTGTGAAGAAGATAAAGAACATCTTTGCTAATGCAGAGGCTGCATGTAAACTGGAGGAGATTCTGAAAAAAGAGAAGCCCGATATTGCCCATGCACATCTGTTTTGGGGAGGTATGTCACCATCAATATTCAATGTGTTGCATAAACATGGTGTGCCATTGGTTCACACAGCTCACGACTATCGTATGGTGTGTCCTGCCTATCTGCTAACAGACGGGAAAGGACAGTTTTGTGCCAGATGTAAGGGTGGTGGTTTCTACAATTGTGCCTTGCATAAGTGTTCAAGGGGCAGTGTAATAGAAAGCGCCATTCTTGCAGCAGAGATGTATTACCGAAATAGGAAATGGCATCCTACAAAAGAAATTGATGGGTTGATTTTTGTTAGTAATTTCTCAAAACGGAAGCATCTGGAGCTTGATAAGCGATTGGGCTATGCCAAGACGATGGTGTTGTATAACTGTCCTGGAGAGACAGTTAAAGAGTCTCTTGATTTGGCGCATAATACCTATGAAAGCTATTATCTTTTCTATGGAAGGTTGTCTGAAGAAAAAGGAGTGCCAACTTTGCTGAAAGCTTTTGAGAAGTTTCCAGAACTGAAATTAAAAATAGTTGGCACTGGACCTCTTGAAGAAGAACTGAAGATTTACTGCAACGAGAGGGGGCTTGGTAATGTGGAGTTCTTGGGTTACAAGTTTGGAAAAAAACTATTTGACTTGGTGGCATGTGCCAAGTACGTGTGTGTGCCTTCGGAGTGTTATGAGAACAATCCTATGACGATAGTGGAGGCGTATTCGCTTGGCACACCGGTTATTGGTGCAGCCATCGGGGGGATTTCGGAGATTGTTACAAACGGAAAAACTGGGTATACCTTTGAATCAGGGAAGGTGGTTTCGTTGGTGGCGGCTCTTAGCATGGCTTCTTCTCTGGGGCAGGTGGATTATGTCAATCAGAAACAAGCAGCATATAAGTTTGCCCAAGAGAACTTCAGCAGAGAGAGGCATCTGGAAAAGTTGGTGGGGTTCTATGAAGAAGTGATCTCGGATTTCAAAAAATAAGATGACGGAAAAGAATCTGTTCATTGAACTGTTGCAAGTGAGCCTAGGCTGTAAGACGGTTCTTGATTCATGGTTAATGGGTCATGGTTGCACTGCTGTGGAATGGCAGCACCTTTTTGAAGAGGCGGAGCGTCAGGCCATAGCTGGAATCCTTTTGGAAGGAGTGCAGAGGTTAAAGGATAATGGAGCTAAGTGCATGGAGGGTATGCCGCAGGAACAGATGCTGCAATGGATTGGCGAGGTAATGCAGTTGGAACAACAGAACGTCAAGACAACAAAGGCTTGTCAACAGTTATGTGAGCAGTTGGAGAAGGAAGGATTCAAGGCTTGTGTACTGAAAGGGCAGTCTAACTACCGTTATTATCCTGCTGAGATGAAGAACCGCAGAAATTGCGGGGATGTGGATGTTTGGGTAAGACCTAAAAACATGGGTTGCAAGCATCCCGTGAAGGCTGTAATAGAATATGTACAGAGCCATTTTGATATGAATGGCTTGTGCTGGTTACATACAAGTCATATGGATAAAAGTGGCGTGCCTGTTGAAGTACACCTTAGAGCCTCGTTCATGAGTGATCCGTGTAAGAAAAGGCGATTCCAGAAGTATTTTGCAAATGTTGATGCTTGTAGGGAATTTGTGGAGTTAGATGGTGCTAAGATCCCTTGCATGAAAGTTGATGAAGATGTGATTTATCAGATGAATCATATCTATAGACACTTGATTGATGAAGGAGTTGGATTGAGGCAAGTGGTTGACTATTTCTGGTTGTTGAAAGCATGGAATGAGCAGAACGAGCGTTCACGTGAAGATACGATGAAGATAGTGTCTCATTTGGGAATGAAGAAGTTTGCCGGTGCATTGATGTATGTACTGCAAGAACTTCTTAGAATGCCATCTGTATTATTGCTATGTCCAGCATCTGTGGAAGATGGTAAATTCTTGATGAACGAAATATTAATGTCTGGCAATTTTGGACATAATGACCCCAGAATGGGTGCAATCAGCTCAAATGGTGGTTACTTTCGAAGTAGGGCTAGTCAGGCTTTGAGACGTTTCAAGCGCAACATGCGCTTTATAACCAGCTATCCAGGTGAAGTGATATGGGAGCCCATTGTGAGAGTGGAACATTTCGTTTGGAAGAAATTGAGGTTGTGGAGGTTTTGATTTATAAACATGAATAATATGATAATAACATACGGAATAATAGCGGTGCTACTGGTAGTTGCGGAGCTGGTGTACTTTAAGATTGCAGATAAGTGCAATATTATTGATAAACCGAACGAGAGGAGTAGTCATACAAAGGTTGTTTTAAGAGGTGGAGGTATCATCTTTACAATTGCTTTGTGGATATGGAGCATCTGGAACGGATTCTCAGAGCCTTGGTTGTTAGCTGCTGTTACTCTGGCTGCAGGAATTAGTTTTGTGGATGATATCCATTCTCTGCCTGATTCGCTGAGGCTGGTGGTACAGTTTGCAGCCATGACGATGATTCTGTGGCCTGTGGCTATGGGGACCGAGTTTTCGCTATGGATCAGGGGCGCCATCCTTGTGGCGGCATTGATTGTGGCAGTGGGTGGAACAAACATCTTTAACTTTATGGACGGCATCAACGGTATTACGGGCGGATATGCGCTGGCGATGGTGGTGCCGCTGTTTTTGCTGAATCAGAAGTATGCCTTTATGGAGGAGAGCCTGCTGGTGGTGATGGGACTGTCGCTGGTGGTGTTCTCGTTCTTTAACTTTAGGACAAAAGCGAAGTGCTTTGCCGGGGATGTGGGCAGTATCGGCATGGCGATGTTCCTGGTGTTTTGTGTGAGCAGGTTGATGTATGTGACAGGGGATGTGACATGGATTGTGCTTTATCTGATATATGGGGTGGATGGGATGATGACTATCCTGCACCGTATCATGCTGCATGAGAACCTGGGGCAGGCGCATAGGAAGCATGCGTATCAGCTGATGGCGAATGAGCTGAAGATGAAACATGTGGTGGTGGCGACGATATATATGGTGTTACAGTTGGTTGTCTCGCTAGTAGCTATTTACCTTGTGCCAGATACGATTGCTGCTCATTGGATATATCTCATAGTGGTTGCAGTGGTGTTTGCAGCGGGGTATATTGTGTTTAAGATGAAATATTATCATCTGCATGAGGAGTACTTGGCCTCGCTGAAAAAGTAGGCACGTATTAAACGAAAGAGCTTATGATAGTTGACCTAAAATTGATAGAAAGGCTATTTGAGCAGGCGAAGGAGAACCCAAGGAAGAGGTTGAACTACGATATGAGAACTTCGCCGGAGGATGGTAGCCAGCGTATGCTGAATGCTATGCTGCCAGGGACGGAGGTGGCAGTACATCGCCATCCGAACAGTAATGAGAATGTGATTCTCATCAAGGGTCGTATGGACGAAGTGCTATACGAAGAGGAACCTCTGGTTAATGGTGAAGGGGTCACGGTTCATGGTTCCAAATTGAAGGAAGTGGAGCGCATTCATCTTTGCCCGGAAGAGGGCGCATACGGCTGTCAGGTGCCGAAAGGCGTATGGCATACCGTAGAGGTTATAGAACCGTCTGTTATCTATGAGGGTAAGGATGGTAAGTATGGCGAGGATGGGTCGGAGACGTACTCCTCGATGTAAAAAGGCTGATGTATGATGGAAGATGTTTTATTCCGATTGCGAGAATTCCTTGAGGACGAGGTTCGGTCTGGTTCTATGGATTTCGGCTGCATAACGCCTCTTTACATTTATAGGATGTGGGGAGGCGCAATCCCGATGGAAGATATTGAGAACGGGTTGATGGAGCTAAGGAATCAAGGATTTATGGTTGGATAAAGGAGATTGTTAAAGGGGTATGGGCGTTTTTGCTTGTACCTCTTTATGCCTTAATATAGGACGTAACAATGGAGAAGAACGGTCTGAGAGAGACGCGTAAGCAGATGTTTGCCCAGATGGAGCAGAGGCTGCAGGAAATGCATCCAAAGGAAGAAGATAGGATGTTTTACTATCATTCCTCTGAGGATCGTATTGTTCTGTCGCATGCGCTGTTTTGGGTGATGACACAGCCTCAGTGCCTGAAGGGTAAGATTAGGAAGGAAAGGTTTTTCCTCTTGCTTCGACAGTATGAAGAAGAGATGCTTGATGCGTTTCTTCAGGATGATGATTATTTCTCAGACCTTTTGCACTATTGCAACATCCTATATGAGATGCTACCCACGATACTAATGAGTACGGGAATGAGAGCGGACAAGGATGCCCGCAAACTTGCCGCCATCGCCGTCGTAGCCGCAGGCTATGGTGGTGACATGGATGAGGAGTTGTGTAATGAACTCTTGGATGATATGAACTTCCACTACAATAAGGTGAAGTGCAGGAAGATAGAAGGGATGCTGCCGAAGCTTATGAAGATGGTGGAGGGAGAGATGAGGAGTATGAGATAAACTCGATGAGGAACCGGCGAGGAAAGGGGGAAAGGAGATTAATCTATTGTAAAAACAAAGTGAATGGTTACGACATGAGGATGAATATTTCATATTTGGGAAAAAAGGGAAGAACCTTTATTTACAAGCGTCCATGGCTTTTACCACATTTTAATGGCAATCAGTTAATTGACATAACTACCTTAAAAACTGTTGGATGCTACGTGTTTGGATTGCTATGTTTGCTGAAAGGCATAGAAATTGGAAAAACATATGTGTGTAATAACATTACCCTTAGAAACGGGATAGATGCGCATTTTAAAATAGTTGAGAATGTTCTGGCTAATGATTGGTGGCTAAATGTGCTTATAACGATAGCATGCTTTTTGATTACTGTAATTTGGCTGAAGCATGTATGGGATGATCGCTATATGTCGTTGAAAAGGATGATGATTGCCGTCTGTGGCATGGCTGTACTTTCGTTTGCTGGTACATTTACAAGTATCCATACTGCCATAAAAATAGACTATGCGGCATTTTGTTGGTGTGTGCTGTTTGTGCAATTGATGCTGGATTTTATGGTTCTACAGGATTTAGTGTGAGTTAACTTAACGTTTTTAACACAAGGAAGTCTTTATGCAACGTCAATCCGCCATAGAAGAAGAGTATAGCAATGCGGAATCTCTCCACATCGCGATAGCCTCTG
>Ga0326511_10000692_pt1 | contig 29563 bp, 63 predicted proteins | sample 0_2496_0518_D_FD_203701 | JGI IMG/M metagenome (GOLD analysis project Ga0326511, IMG submission 203701) | Bovine rumen microbial communities from UC Davis, California, United States - 0_2496_0518 | ecosystem: Host-associated > Mammals > Digestive system > Stomach > Rumen | place: USA...
CCATACAATGTGGCTATTACTAGGCCACCGAGTATGAGGCACATGGAGACGGTATTTGAACCTGAAGGACGTTGGTTTGGGTAAATGGACTTAAAAAAGTACAAGAGGCTAATGTTTTTTTCATAGTAATTCACTATTTATTAGTGATGCATATTCTTCCTGCAAGGGAAGCGGAAATGAGTTTTTCATGGTAAAGGGCTATCTGTTGTGAAACACGTAGTCTGCGATTATTACTAAAATTTTGTGTTTTTCATTTTGGTAAAAAAAAGGATGGGTATTGTGAAATACTCATCCTTCATTTTTTATAGGCTTTACATCTGTGATGCTTTCTTTACCGTACTCCATAATTATTTTTTTAATTATGGCTGGTACCTCGCTTTCTTTAATAAGCTTTGCGCTATTAACGTTGGTTGTTACGAGAGGTTTACCGAAGACATCTACCCTTCTGAAGTAGGTGTTCTTCCTCCCCTTGAATGTGAACTCAAGCTTTACCTTATCCATTTGGACTTAAAAAAGTACATTAGGGGATTTATGTAGGCACTACGGTATATGCCATAGTTTCCAACTCCTTATGGTCTTTACCCATATGATGTTTCAGGAAATCCAATTCATTATTGGCTTCCATTTCACCTAGACAACCATAATTATATGCCTCTTTAACATCGGTGGTGAATTCCACCTTCTCATTATTGATGTCGAATGTTTTAACCATGAGTCCATCAATATTCCTAGCTACACCTTTTGCCATAGTATATAATATTAAAAGATTAGACTTAAAAAAGTACATGTGTGTTATGCCCAGCCACCATCTGCTTCAGCTTCTTCCAAATCCGCATGTTCCCAAACACCTTCTTCTTCATCCCCCCAATCACTATCAATTGTCATATATTGTAGTTCTGGATATGCCTCAATGAAGTGATGCTTGATGTACTCAAATTCTGAATCAGCGAAGAAACCTTCATCTTCACAGTGTGCCCCTTCTCTTGTTGTTTGGAACGTCAGTGTTCCATTTGCGCCATCAACCTCTGTAATCCATTTAGTTGGTTGATTCGGCTCACTAATTTTAAAGTATGCCATAATATATCCAAGTTAAGTTATAGTTATTTTATTCCATATTCATAAAAATACGGAATATGCTAATGCAAAGATATACAAAATATCTTAAATAACCAAATAATTTAAGTATTATTTGGATATATTAGGACTTAAAAAAGTACAAGACACCTTCCCTTACTTTAAATTAGCAAGGGAGGTGTTATGTGTCTCGTAATACTCATGTATGTGTTTGATACGATTGATAATCTTTCTTATCTCACGCATAGAAAGCATATACACGGAGCAATATGGGTCTTGTCGTAGGCTGACATCCAACTTAGGATACCAATGTACCAACACACCACCAATTTCTTGTGGGTCGAGTTCTATCATATTAACAGATAGTTCACCCAACTTGAAATTTCCAGAATCGAATCGGATTCCGTTTGTTTCCACCTTATCCCCAAAACATCCTTTGATGAGGGAGATTAGTTCATCCACAAGTTTAATTTTACAAGGCATTGCTCTATAGAGTTTTGCCCTCAAGTCATTAAGATTCTCAGTCATTTAAGAAATACCAATAGTTGTTCAACAACTGCTCTTTACCAAAATTAGTGTTAAGCACCGTGTCTTGGAACTCACGCAAATCCTCAAAGATTGCAGTGTCTCCGTCAGCACAAGCAGCCTCGCTACGCTCTCTATCGTTAATCGAATCGAGCCATTCTTTGTCGTAGGAGTTCTTTGGGAATCCTACTACTCTTACACTACTATTCTTATCCATGTCTCTAAATTTTTTGCAAAGATACGAAATTAAATCGAGATAACCAAATAAAAATAGATTTATTTTAATTTTATTTTTCCCTTTATATTATATAATAAGGTATATATAGTGATTTTGTAAAGAAAGGAGAAATTATTATTATCTGAGCGTATTTTTTTTGGTTTTTTCTTGGTCATATCAGGGATTTTTCGTATCTTTGCATCGCAATTAAAAATTCAAGGAGATATGAGCAAGAAATTCGCAATTAACGGAAGAGAGTATGAGAGTTACGAATTAAGTAATAGCGACCTCATTTACCTTATCAATTCTGACAAGACATCAGAAGAGGATAAGGAGTACCTAAAGAATAAGGTAATGGAGCGTTTCACCTATGACCTTTGCCCTCGCTGTGGTGAAGATAACGATGATGTGTTTGCACGTTTCTTTGGCAATTTCGTTAATGGGAAGTGCCATAGCATGAAAAAGGTGGCTGAGAGAATGTCTTGTGAGCACAGATACCTACAGAACGAAATGTTCAAGGTTTGCATGGCTTTCATCAAGAAACTCGCTGAGAATTGTGAAAAGGGATATTATGACCCTCGCAATCAGTATGCAGCACAGACCTCTAAGAAGATTATTGATTTCTTCAAAGAAACCAATTATCCCTATTAATCTTAAAATGTATTAACAGATGAAAGATTTCTAAGAAAAAATTTGGTAGATTCAAAAAAATTTCGTATCTTTGCATCGAGATAGAAAAAAGATTCAGTTATTAACAATTAAAAAAGGAGAAAAGTTATGAGCGCAATGATTGAGATTACAGAGAGAGGTGCAAGTTTCGCTGAGAACGGACGTAAGGAGCGTGCATGGCATGGACTTGGCCAAGTGGTAAATGAACCAATGTTCGTGAAGGACGCACTTAAGCTTTGTCACGCTGATTACAATGTGGGCTTGCAGCCAGTTATCGCTCTGAGTGAGCAGTTGCGTAGCGCAATGGAGAATGGCGAGTTTATCAATGCTGCAATACTTAAGGACTTGCTTGTGGACAATACGATGGCTACAATGCGCCTTGATAGCAACAAGAGTCTTGGTATCGTATCTGATAAGTATGGTATCGTACAGAACGAAGATGCTTTCAAGTTCGTGGATATGTTCTGTAGCGGTAAGTTCGCTGAGAGAGACAACACCCCAGTGATTGAGACTTGTGGTGTTCTTGGCAATGGAGAGCGTGTGTTTGTCACTGCAAAATTCCCAAAGAGCATCGTACTCGATGCAAAGCGTGATGACCTCGTGGATATGTATGTGGTGTTCACCACCTCACACGATGGCACTGGTTCTGTTCGCTGCATGGTTACACCGATTCGTGTGGTGTGCAATAACACCCTTAATTGGGCAATGAAAGACAATATCGGACGTATCGCTTTCCGTCACTCTTCGAAAGTTATGTCACGTCTCGATTTGCTCAACGCTGAGAACGCAGAGTTCGCTTATAAGGCACTCAATGTGGCTGAGACTTACTCTAACTCACTCGCACAGAGTTTTGAGCACTTGCGCAACATCAAGTTGGCTGAGAGAGACCTCGATAACATCATTGCACAAGTTGTTTTGGCTCCAGACGCTTCAAAGGATTTCTTGGAGAATCACAACATCTACAGCGATGCAATCAAGACACGTGGACGCAACATCTTCTTAGGTGTCAAGGAGTGCTTAGAGAGTGGTGTAGGTCAAGAGGGTCAAGAGCGTGGCACTGCAATGTGGCTGATGAATGGAATGACCTCTTATTTCCAGAACGAAGCAACAGAACGCAGCGAGGAAATCAAGTTCGATAGCATCATGGATGGCAACATCTACAAAAAGGTGCAGAAGACATTTGACCTCTGCCTTGCAGCAGCATAAGAAAATTAATCCCCACCTTAAAAAAGTGGGGATTTTTCTTTGTCAATTGAAAATAATTTCGTATATTTACATCATGGAGAATAAAATATATAAGATAAGGGTATATATCCCCACTGAGGAAATTGGTTTGCTGATGAACGATGCAGTGGATTCCAATGCATTTCGGCTTACCAATAGTTATGATGGCATGAACGGAATAATTGCTATCTATGATGGTGAGTGTAACACTAAGGTATTGATTTTCCTCATTGGTTGTGGTGTGACATATTTCCCATTGGATAATTATGGTGATTTCATTATAACTTGCCCTAATTGTGGGAAAAGAATAGATGATGATATGATACTACATACCTATGACGAGAATGTCTTGAGTGGCTACAATATCCTTTGTAATAGGAATGATTGCGGTACACAGATGGCTGATGTGGAATTTCTAAACCAATAAGGACATGAAGAAGAAAAAATGTTTTCTTAGCAAATATACTAAGATGGATTGTTTAACACTTGGTTTCTTAATTGGTTGGGCTGTTAATTGCTTATTATCATTAATATAAAAGGGTGCAAAGGTGTATGTATGGGTTCGATTCCCATTTCAACTGGTGTTGTCTTTCCATAGGCACACCCTTTTTTGTTTTTGTAAAGAAAGTAGAAAAATTTTATTATAGATTGAAAATAATTTGATTTTTGTTTTGTCAATTCAAAATAATTTCGTATCTTTGCATCGTGAAACAATTAAAAGGAAAATAAAGATATGTTAGGTTACATCAAAGCAAAACAAGAATTAGGAATTAGTTACTTAGGTAACGTGGCACAGAGCATGAAAATGCGTCTCTCTTATGAGCATGGCACAATGACCTATTGCTTATACCTTGCGCCTTGGAATATGAGTGGTTATCAAGTATGCCCCAAAGGTCAGCATTGCAATGAGTTTTGTCTTAATGGAAGTGGACAGAATAAGTGTGATGAACTTGCCAGAGGTGTCGAAGGTTCAAAGATTAATCGCTCACGCATCAAGAAAACCAAGTTGTTCTATGAGAACAAAGGTTTGTTCATGGATATTCTCACACATGAGATTGAGAGCAAACGAGAAAAAGCAAAGCGTATGGGATATGGCTTTAGTGTTCGTCTCAATGGCACAAGCGACCTTTCACCACTTGCATTCAGAGACCCCAAGACTGGTAAGAACATCTTAGAGTTGTTCAACGATGTGCAGTTCTATGACTACACAAAGGTTTATAACAGAACAAAACTCTTAGAGACCTATAGCAATTACGACATCACTTTCAGTTATGACGGATATAATTGGGATGAATGCGAAAAGTTCTTACAGAACAATGGTAAGGTAGCGGTAGTGTTCTATTCTGAAAAGGGCATCTTACCCAAGAAGTTTAAGGGCTATGATGTAATAGACGCAAACGACTACGATATGCGCTATTTAGACCCAAAACGCTCTATCATGGGTTTGCACTACCATAAGACTGCCAACGATTATAAGAGTGGACATTTTGTAGCACCAGAGACACCATTCGTAATTAATCTTGACAAAGAGAGTGATGTGGATTGGGGATTTTAATTCCCCAACCACATTTTTCAACGAAAAAATTTGGTAGATTCAAAATAATTTCGTATATTTACATCAGAAACAATTAAAGATTAGAGATATGGCAAGGAAGTATGCGTATTACATATCCGTTGTGGACGGAGAGGATTCAGAGACATTTGAGCGTTATAGTGCTGCTTGCACCCATTATAGGCAAGGTGATGCACCGAAGACTCTGTATGGCGTAGATGAACAAGGTGAACAATCAGTAATATTCTCAGAGGCATGAAAGTAACAAGAGCATACGATATAGTTTGGGAAACTGATGGCATAGATGTAGAAGAACTTGGTTTGCCAACAGAAGTTGAGTTGCCAAAGGATTTTGGTGATGATGATGATGCGATAGTTAATTATCTCTCTGATGAGTATGGTTGGCTTGTTGTATCTTACGAAAGAGATAGTATAGAACCATTTTGGGCAAAGTCATGAAACCTTGGAAAGTATTGGTAGATGGTTATTTCTACAAAGATTATAAACGGAAGTGGGCTGCAATAAGATGGGCTAAGATTCTGAAAGACAGCTTTCAGAAGAGTGCCGAGATTAATGTAGTAGGACATTTAGAAATCATAACGATATGAAGAAGTTATTTAGTTTGCTTATAATGGCATTTGCTTTGTCTCTAACGGCTTGTGATGCCAAAGGTAATAAGTTAGAGGGTAAGTATCTTACAGAGGAATACAACACACAGGATGGCGATGGAATGACTCAAGTGACTTACACCTTTACTAATGATTCACTCTACATTGATGCCTATCCAAGTGGTTGCGGAATCACGTCACTTTCATTGGAGTGGTACTCTGATAAGAGTTGCACAGCAACAGAGACCATAACTGACATCAATGGCGATGGGAAAGAGGTGGCATATATAAAGATATACCATATATCTTTTGTACCATGCGAGTGGGGTAAAAATGAGTTTGCAGTATTCCGAGACTACAAGGTTGTTGATATAATTAAGAAATTTTAACGTGGCTATTTTGGTAGTCACGTTTTTTTTGTATATCTTTGCCAAAGTAATAAACTAATAAATTAATAGTAAAAATGGTAGAGAACGAAAGTAAAGTTTGGGAAAAACTATGTGGTAAGAAGATTGGTACGGAGAAACTTTCGATAGAGGGTTTCAAGAATCAGATACCATTTGAGATTTACGATGGTTATGCGTATTGTGAGAATTATAAGGGTCACAGATACGATATGGAATATCCCACATTGAAAGCAGTGAGGGAGAGTGAAGAAATGGCTAATACCATTTTAAATTATATCAATAAGATTAGTGACAAGAAACTTGAATCAGTTGATGAGATTGGTGTTATCCATTGTTTGATTACTTTCAACACATTGAAGCGTGATGGTGTTGAGATTGTACCTAAAACTAAGGAGGCTGCATAATGGCAAAGTTCAAGGTACAGTGTAATTTCAATGCTTCCATTGTGGTTGAGGTGGATGCGAAAGATGAGGGAGAGGCACTCGATATGGCTCGTAATATGGCTGAAGAGGCTGACGTTAAAGAATTTGTGATTTGTGGTGAGCGTGAATCACAGATACTTAGTAGGGGAGACTAACGTTCATAGTTTTTTATTGTTTTATATTAGTTGTTCCATGTGGGCTGGGAAGTAATTCTCAGCCCATTTTTTGTGAACAAGTGTTAAAAAACCAGTCATTTACCAAAAAAAATCCATTTTTTCTTTGTCAATTCAAAATAATTTCGTATCTTTGCACCACAGAAAACAATTAAAGAGATTAAAAAGATGAAAAAGTATTGGTTGATTAATGTAATTGGTATTGATGGCTATTCAATGGTAGTCCATTGTGGAGCGCAGACTGATGACGAGGCAATTGACATCGCACGTGATGCAGACCTCTTTACAGATTATGATGATTGGAAAATCGCATCAGCAGAAGAAGCGGATGATGATACCATCAAGCATTATAAAGAGTGGAATTTAATTCAAGAACTCTAAGATTATGGTAGAAGCAAAGTTAAGAGTTGAAGTAACTCGCATATCAAATGTCGTTAATCCCATCTATGGTGGCACGATTACCAAGAACGTGATTGAAGAGACTTTCATTCACGATTACGACAAGCGAGATAAGAGCGAGATTGCTCCTTGTGGAGTGATGGCAATATTCTCTATCGATAAGAGTTATGAAAGCGAAGATGGAAAGAAGATTGACGCAAAGGAGATTATCGACATCAAGATTAACAAATACTATCTTGAAGAGGTAGCCGACAATGGTTATAACGCTTTCTTTCAGCATGATGGTAAGGTATATGAGTTATTCATTCATTTCTGTGGTGCTCACATTTCACTCATTACTCTTTCAGAATGGCTTAGTGAGGGCGATTTTGAAGATGGTGAAGAAGCAGATAACGAATATGATGAATGTGTTAGTTGTGACATCTTAGAATCATAAGAGATATGGACGAAGCAATAAAAGACATCAGAGATTGGGCTGAGAAGTATGGTGACGATGTATGCCTTAACAGACTGCTTGAAATCATGGCAGACCAATGGAAGATAGCCGAAGTTAAGAGATTGGCAAACGAATTGTGGGAATATGACCACTAATTGTTAAAATGGGTTAAAAGGCCAGATAAAATTTGGTCAATTCAAAAAAATATCGTATATTTACATCACAAAAGAAAACAACATTATTAACAACATTAATTTATAGGAGATTAAAAAAATGAAGAAGACTACAATTGACGCACGTGTTCGTGCAATCGCAAAGAATGGTAATGGTAAGGGCATCGGTATGCCGAAGTGGTTCACTCTGCCTCAGAACAAGGACAAGCATGACCTCCACATCGACATCTGCAAGAAACTCGCTGAGTTGTCAGAGAAGCACGGCAACTATCCCATCACCTACTTGGTGTATTTCGCTGTGGGCAAGAACGCACATCGTCTCTGCACGTTCCTTGGTGGCTACGACAAGATTGACGAGAAGAAGGCCGAGACCATCTTTAATTGGCTCACGCTGTTCGCAAAGCACCACAAGAACGAGAAGTTGTTCAAGAACCCCAACGTGGCTCATGCTCTCTGTCGCTTCTACGACAAGTACAGCACCAAGACCAAGGATTTCAAGGCTGCTCTCGCCAAGTCGGAATCCAATCCGAAGATTGACGTGAAGAACGCTAAGATGTCCGTTGAGACACTTGGCATCGCCAAAAAGGTGGAAGAGACCGCCAAGGCAGAGGAAATGGAAATGGCTATGGCTGCTGCGGAGTAAGACAAAGGTTAGGTGGGGTAAAATAATCCCCACCAACTTTCTCCAAAAAAAAGTGAGATTTTTCTTGGCTATTTCAAAATAATTTCGTATCTTTACATCGTTAAAGCAAAAGAGTTATGAGTACATACGAAACAGAGTTGGGTTACATCGTAAGAGAGACCCTTGGTGGTTTGGAAGTCACAGAGGACGATAAGGTCATTTGCACACTCGATGGCAAGACCCTTGACCACTATCGTGACGAGGACGAAAATATTGACGATGATGCACTTGAAGCAGACATCCGTGAGGCAGAGGAAACCGAAGATTTCTTAGCCTATCAGAATGAATACTGCTAACGAATGTTAATGAGTGCAAATTTCTACAAAAAAATTTGGTAGTTACAGAAAATTTTCGTATCTTTGCATCGTAAAACAATAACAAAAGTATTAATTAAATAAAAGGTAAAGCAAAATGAGTAGCGCACAGAAACGTCTGAATAAGGCGATTAAGAACAACCGAGTGGTAGCAATCCCCTCGAAGAAGCGTAAGGACTATATGCTTGACGAGAATGGTCAGCAGATGTATGACCCCAAGACGAAAGAGCCATTGGTCAAAGAGACGCAACTCTACAAGATTAAGAAAATGAAATGAATGTCTAACCAATTAAAGCGAGAAGTAGTATGGAACGACCTCCGCCCAGTTAAAGGGTTATAGTTAGTATTATCGAATTTTTATAGAATATTAGTTGAGCCGAAAATTAGCAAGGGAGTTTTAAAGGGGAGTACCTTGCGCCCCATTCATCGAAGCGATGATTAGAGACCGACCCTAAGTAAAAAATAATTACCGCCTCTACCCATGTCAATGTGCATGGCTTGGCAAGGTCATTCGACCAAAGTAATAAGACATAATCGAGAAACAAAAACTTTAAGTGCCTACACGCTTATGTTCCGTCCTCAATCCGCACCAAATACGATATGAGAGTGCCGATGTCATTGGGCGAGTTTATCTGCCGACTACACGCTGCCAAACTGCCAATAGGCTGCGATTCACGGCTGTCCGTTAGAAGCGTGGGTGACTTATATAGAACGATGGAAGTTCAGCCAGTGCCCCTCAACGTGCGCACATTTCTGAGGTAGATTTAGACTGCGGTGTTACCTACGCTGTGTGTTCTAAGGTTATAAGTCGTTCTTTTTCATGGGGCATTTGGGATGCGACACTTAAGCGATAAAAAGCCGAGCGTTGTTCGCACCACCACCACCCTCAACACTGCTGCGAGTGTCAGCGAGGGAGTTGTGGCCGATTTCGCCTATAGAACTCCCCTACACTCAAAAATAAGTTGTGTATCAACCCTACTCACGGCTACCATTCGCCCCTATCGTTTAGCGGTGTTTTGACGAGTGGACTGCCACTAAAGGTGTGAGAACGGAAGTGAGGGTGTGACTGCAATCGCCACAGATTCGTGCCGACTGCGCTGTCCTTTGGGGCACTCGCCTTGCCATGATAGAGCCGATATGCGGTTACTGCCCTCACGTTTTTCTATCTTAACTCAGTCTGGTTAGAGTATCACGCTTTGCGTGGGAGTCATTGGTTCAAATCCAATAGGTAGAACAAAATGCTCGTTTTGCGTTGTGGTAACGCTCTTTGTTTTCCATAATTTGAATTGTTAGGTTTTTAGTTTTGATGGGGTGATGTCGTGAGACATTACCCCATTTGTGTTTTTTTAACATAAAAAATTTGGTAGATTTGTTATTTTTTCGTATCTTTGCACCAGATTTATAAAAGACAAAGATTATGAAGAAGTTATTTTTTATTCTTATAATGGTATTGGTATCATCTGTTAGCCATGCCGAGAAGTTTGTCACCCATGTGACATTAACAACGTACAATGCGGTTAAAAGTCAGTGTGACGAGACACCATTGATTACTGCTGATGGTACAAAAATTGACTTGAAGAAACTCAAGAGTGGCAAATTGAAGTATGCAGCAGTTAGCAGAGATTTGCTTTGGTGCATCCCCTTGGGTAGCATCATTCACATCGAGGGTCATGGTTATTATGAGGTGAGAGATACCATGAATGAGAGGTTTAATCATTATATAGATATATTACAGCACTCTTCCAAAAAGAACTTTAAAAAAAATAAAGTGAGGGTTGAGGTGATAAAAAAGCCAAAAAAAAAGGCTTAAAAGTTTGGTCAATTGAAAATAATTTCGTATATTTACACCATCAAACATTAAATAAGGAGAATTATGGCAGATTTAAATTTAGTTGAGAAAGCGAACAAAGTTATTACGTTCCGTAAGTATATTCGTGAAGAGTGCCGCAAAAAGGGACTTGAATATCCATCTGATGATAAGATTTCTGAGTATATCAATCAAAAGTATGGAATGAATGTGGACGATTTCATGAAAGACTACACCGAACATGAGGGTATCTTCCGTGACCCATTCAATGATTTCAAGGCTGAAATTGACAAGTATGCTTGGGTGAATAAACCTACCGAAGAGGAAATGCGTGAGTATGTCGCTAAGAGTGGATATGACGTTAAAGGATTTCTCCGTCAGCGCACCATTGATAGTTTCAATCCATTGGAGAAAGATGTGCTCATTTCCACCATTGAGAACTTAGAGCCATATCAGATGGTTCAGTTGTGGAACAAGTTCATCGAGGAAAGCGCATTATATGGTAAAGATTCCTACATTTATGACCTCAATGACACAGATGATTTGAATATGCTTCGCAAGAACATGACCCCATCAATGTGGGCTTCTGTGGTGGCTTTAAAGGCTCGTTACGTTCAGTGGTTCAATCTCAACGATGGCAATATCCAAAAAGTTGACGATGATGATATTAAAGGGTCAATCATTGCCTATTGGAGTGACATATTTCCTCGTCTCATGGTTTGGAGTGAGTGCTACGAAAAGATTGGTGAGGGCACAGAGGATGAAATGCTCTATTTTGATTACATTGTGCGTCCTATCTTCTGTAAGTATCTTGGATATAACTACGATAGATTAAAGGGTACAATCGAGCCAATTAAAAAGGATTAAGTTATGTTTGGAGCGTTCATTATATTCGTTATATGTGTTATGGTGTGGGACATTGTTAGTGACCCACACTACACCACCAAAATGAAAGAATTGGAAGAGGATTAAAAATAAATCCATAATAATTTGGAATTGTCGATATTTATATATATCTTTGCAATATGAGTACAATAGGACAGAATTATAAACAAGCAATAAATAACAACTTTAGACATTGTGCGTTTAAGCGTGATGCAGAAAGTGTTTTCAATGTTCTTAATATTGGTGTTAAGGGTAGTGATAACATGACCATACTTCCAAAGGTTGAAAAGGTTGAATTAACCACTATTGATGATTTGCATGACAAGTTATCATTATCATGGGACGATTATAAGACCGAGGGGGTAGTTACATGGAGACCATCAGACAATAAGATTTCAAATGAAATGGTTTTCTGTGGCATAGAGTAAGCGTTTTAGAACGATAAATTTTTCTCCTCCATTGGTCAGTTGATTAATGGGGGAGTTTTTTATATGGGGTTGTGGTGCAGTGGTAGACACGAGGGTCTTAAAAACCCTTGCCCATCTGGGCTCGTTGGGTTCGAATCCCACCTTCCCTACACGCTTTAATCTCCTTTTTCAAGGTGGGAAATGTTAAAGATTGTTTAAATCCAGACATTTCTCACTATTTTTTTTGGTAGATTCAGTTTTTTTTCGTATCTTTGCACCACAAATAAGAACAATTTAAAAGAAAAGGAGATTAGATTATGAGGGCTTATCAAGAGGACATTATCAACGCTATCTACAACAAGAAAACTTGGGGTGGTAACAATGTGGTCGTTAAGACAGATAACAATGTCACAGAGGTATTCTATTATGGCAATAAGATTGCTGTGATTGACCACAACACTAAGAGCGCAACGTTTGACAACTGCGGTTATACCAATGCTTCTACAACAGCACGTATCAACGCTTGTAAGATGTATTGTGATGATTATGGTTACACATATTAAAGTAGATTGAGTTATGGTATTCGATAGAAACATAGAGTTAAAGGAGAAGCAGCAGAATTTACTCGCTGAACTGCGTAAGTTGGTAGGTAGGGGATTTGATTTCTCCGAAGCCTATATGAAGCAGTGTAATTACGATTGCAACCGCATAGGAGAGCAAGAAATCCGATATGGTAGGATTACCAAGAAGTATGTGTATATTGGTTGCCGAGCCATCTATACTACCAATGACGAGGAAACAGAGTATGGCGCAAGGATTCGTAAGTATTCTGTATGCACAAGACAAGGCGAGACCAATAAGATAGCCTTAGAGGATTTGTTTGTTTGTGACCTCGAAAAGATTGTCAATGACATCAAGTTCGCCCTTTGGTGGGAGAAAGATGTGAGAATGAAGAAACTGCAAACGGAAATGGCAGATTGCCAGAAGTATGTGGCTTTATTCAATAAGTTCTTGAAGAAATAATAGATTCATAATATTTATAATATATCCAAGGGAAATTGAGGGATTCCCTTGGATTCTTCAAGGAATAAAAACCTTTTTAAATTGAGTGGTTTGGTATTGGGGAATGCCAAACCATTTTTTTTTTATTTTTTTCCGTTTTTTCTTGGTCAATTCAAAATAATTTCGTATCTTTGCATTGTAAACAAATAAAGAATAAGATTATGAGTAATTCAAAAGTAAGAAAGCAGTTAGAAGCACAGAGTAAGAATGAGAAGTTACTTGCAGCCTATAAGAAAAAGGCTGACCTCATCCTTAACTATCAGATGTGCAAAGCATACTATAAGGATAGTGGCCTTTCTATCCTCGCTATCGTTGAGAAAATCCTCAAGGTGAAGTATAACCTACCTTGGCAAGAGAAACTCATCCGTAAGGCTTTAAATGAGGCAAGGGGCAAGACAAATGCAACCATCACTATTCCTCAGTTTAAGTATGAGAAGAAAGTGCATGACATTCTTTCTGAGTTTGTAGAAAAGAACTTGGATAAGATGGCAAGGGAGACATCCACAAGGGGTTTATACCCACTCGCATTTGTTGACTTGGTAGAACAATATTCATAGTCGTAATCTTTTTGTTTTGACGTGGTGACTAGGTAATTAATCAAAGCCTAGCCACCACTTTTTTTCTAAAAAAACCTTAAAAAATTTGGCTATGTGCTGGGAATTTCGTATCTTTGCATCGTAAAACAATTAAAAGGAGATTAATATGGAATTATCAGAAATTAGAGCAATCGTAACGAACAACTACTCAAAGCAGTATCGTGTTCATGTTATTGGTGGTGAGTCTAAGGTTGTGCGCCTTTGGCAGACAGATGATGGACGCATTGCCATCATGAGCAAGGGCAGAAAGAAGTATGGTCATGAATTATCATTATGGTATGACCATTATGACGAGTGGACAGATTTGAGGCTTGTCGAGCACAAGGAATTTGACTACTACAAGCGTTTCGTGAAGCGTGCTAATGATGCACTTAAGATGCTGAATGAGAGTGGTCTTTGGACTGACATCAAAGAGAGTATTGAGCATTTCTTTACACTTTCTGAAACTGAACAGAGAGAATTGGTGAATGATATTATCACAGATTCTTATGAGAAGTTCTATAAGCAAACTTGGGATGGTGGCAAATATGCTTGGGTACACTGCCATCAAGTCTTTGGGAGTTTCGCACATAAGACGTGTTGGAAGTCTATTGCATGGCATAAATGGGAACGCAACCGCATGAGTGAAGAAGTTGCTCAGTGCATTAAGAATGGTACAAGTTTTCACAGACGTTGGACAAATGGCTACGACAATACGGTTGAAGTGGCAAATCATGATGGCGAGAAACTTGCATGGTATTCAGAGGAATACAGAGGTTGTTTAAATGGACATTATTATTTGATGTTTGATGCTACTCATGCAATATTCTATGAGGACGATTAAAAAAGGGAGAAAAAAACTCCCTTTTTTCTTGGCTAGTTCAAATAAATTTCGTATCTTTACATCGCAAAACAATTAAAGATTAGAATTATGGAATATCAAATGAAAAAGATTTGCAACAGCAAATATCCGAGCAACGCAGTCCTCAGAGAGACGTATCAAACAATTATGTCTTATATCAAGGGCAAGGGCAATATGTTTGCCATGACTGAAAGATGTAGGCAGTATTTCACTTGGGGCGCAAATGCTTTCAAGTATATCGCTTCCGAAGATGGCTGTTATGGCATTCAGTTCAAGGTGACTGGTCTGCTCCATCGTGGGCGAGTAAGAATTTATTACAATCCTGGCACCGACTACTTTGATATTGAGTTGCTTCGTGCTATCAAGGATGAATTGGTGTGGGGTGCTGATGATATTGATTTCATCCAACTGCATAACCTATTACATCAGCACATCGAGAGGACAGACGACCCAGAGGTGTGAAATGTTAAAAACGTTAAAAGGTTTGGCTGAATGAAAAAGATTTCGTATCTTTACATCGCTTAAGAGAAATAAACGTGGGTCAAAACATCATCAAGGTTCTGCGCAGATTGGTGATGGTGGTGCAAGGCGAAGATGGCTAATAGTCCCTGCGGCTGCACTAAGCAAAGAAAATTTGACGATAATACGTCCTGTACGATAGTTTTCAAATTGCATCATCTTTCCCACATTTTAAGATATAAGGGGAGAACACTCAGAGGACTTAGGAAATCGGAGTGCCCCAAAGGAGAAATAACCTCGTCTAAGGGTAAGAGTAGGTCGTTTGACATTCCAATGCGCATTTGGAAGAAGAGGCTGGCTGTGTAGTCAAGTAAGGAAAGTGCAACTCCGCCACTAATTAGTTTCTCCTTTTAAGATATAAGGCAATACTGAGTTGAAAGATGGGGATAGGCATCCATCGCAAAGAGGGGATAAGGTTCGCCTACACAAGAAAACAAACCCCCTATAGTGTTGCTTTTAAAGAGATATATCATTCAATATCAATCTCCTTTTCGACCTCAAGTGTTAAAAAATGGCACTTGGGGTTATTTTTTTACTAAAAAATTTGGTAGATTCATTATTTTTTCGTATCTTTACATCGTAAAACAAAAGGAGATAAGAATATGGGAATGTTTTTCAACAATGACAAAAAGCACTACTGCGGTAAATACAAGGGTATTGATGTATGGCAGTATGGCAGTATGATAGGAAATAATTGGTATGGTGATTTCTACGTTACCATCCCAAGAGGGGCAACAAAGCGGAACATGAAAGTTAAGGATAGTGTTTGCCGTTCTCTCGATGCCGTTAAAGAGTATATTAACAACCATTTGGAAGAACTTAAAAAGGAGAGTGCAAAATGAGCGTAAGGAGTGGAAAAGAAACAAAGCGTACCCCAATGGAACTTTATAAGGGGTATCGCATTATGAAGGTAACGAAAATTGAGTATCATCGTTGCCTTTGGGATAATAGTCGATTCGATAAGAATTGGATTGACCGCAAAGAGGTGTATTACGATTTCTGCAAAGAGGGTAACGAGAAACTCCCATCGCAGGATTATAATGTGCAAGCAAAGAACGTTGAGGGTTGCAAAGAAGCAATAGATAAGTTCCTCAATGGTGATGATTGCGGTAATGGAGAAATCTATTACACTCATGCGGAATTTCAGAAGTATGTTAAATCACCCAATAATAAGTGTGATTATGGCTACGGCTATGATTCTCTTATGAAAGTGATGCGAGAGCACAAAAAGGCTGATAAGCGTATGAAATGGTTTCTCGAAGAGAGATTGCATGACGCAAATTTCCATACCGCAGCTGGTTATTTGAGCGATTGTGATTATGATGGTTTTGAGCAGTTTGTTGCTAAAGATTGCCGATTCCATGAGAAGTTTGAGGTATATACTCACACAATGCGCAAGGCTATCAAAGACCCCAAGGCTTTGGAAGATGGGTTAAATAAGGTGATTAGTGATTACCTTGCAAGTCAAGGAATAAAAGATACATCTGTGGAAGTGAGACTCTGTGAAGAGTGGTAACTTTTGCACGTTTCTGTTAAGTTAAGTATGTGAATGTTTGTTTGATTGGGTGGTGTTGAGAAACATCACCCAATTTAGTTTTATTAACACTTTTTTCTTGGCCAGTTGAAAATAATTTCGTATCTTTGCATCACAATTAAAAAGATAAGTAATATGGATATTAAAGAAGTAAGAAATAATCTCATTAAGGATTTGGAGAATGAATACACTCCAACTGAAATAGAGTTGATTGATATTCGTTTGGACGAAATCGCTGAAATGGAACACATGAGCCTTGAAGACTTGGACTATTATTGCACGGCTAATTCAAGCGAAATGTTTGCTTGCATCTTTGACTATAAGGAGTTTGATAAAAAGAATTTTGAAGTAGACTGAGTTATGAAATATGGCATAATAATTGAGCATAACAACTCAGACCCAAAGCATATCAATGATATTGCAACTTGGGATGATGTGTTGGACATTCTTAGGAATGGATTAGACCAATGGACAATCAAGGTTCACATCTATAAGTGGTCAAAGAATGACAGATGCCTTGGACATAGATGCGTTACAATGGGCAACCTCTATTTCGTGGCTGGTTCACCAACTGATAAGGTTTTATTATAAATTTAAAATAAAAGGAGATTAGATTATGTGGTTTAACAACAAATTCAACAAGGACAACACAATTCACTTTGACGTGGAAGAGTGGGTTTGCACAGATGCAGATGAATGTCAGTTCTGCCGTAAGATTAGCGACACAGAGTTTGAGTACATTCAGTTAAAGAATGACGATTTGAAGAAATTCGTTGAGACATTCCACTTGGGCAACAAGCATTTGCTTTCAGTTCTGAATGACCGCACCACAATCGCTGATTGGTATCAGAGCGAGACAGATGTGAACGATTACGATGCGGAGCAGATTGCCGAGTATCTTTCCCCTTATGGCGGTATTCTTGATGGTGTGACTGATGATGTAGAGCGCAATCAGATTATTGCAGAGTGCATTTTTGAAACTGATGATGTAGCAAACGATTGGTATGAGTAAGAATGTTAAGGTAGTCTATTATGTGGACATTGACGATAATACAAAGGGGTGCTTGTGCGCTATTCCGTCTGATAAAGATTTGCGTGATAGCTGCATAGTACAGAAGGTAGCCGATACCATCGTTGAGAGTGGCATTCTTGCGCAATTTGGTGGCTTTGCTCATAACATCGCCAATGCCGTGTGCCATCATGGGTTTGCCAATCTCGCTGAGTATGAGTTTGGTGTAGAAGAGGTTCCACTCCTTGAGTGTTAAAAATGTTAATTCCCTTGGCCAATTCAAGGGAATTTCGTATCTTTACATCAACAAAATAACAATTAAAAAGGAGATTAGGATATGGCAAAGAATTATTCAGTATCTGTGGACATCGTAATGAATAAATACATTTCAGTTGAGGCTGAAAGTGACGAGGAAGCAGCAAAGAAAGTTGATGAAATGATTAATAAAAACCCTTATGATTACACAAACAATTTCAGTTGTTATGTTGGTCATGAGATAATTTCAACAGAAGAGGAATAAGGGCATGAAGAGAGTTGATTTCGGTAAAAGGGATTATTCATATCCCACACCAAAAGAGCCAAAGAAAAAGGTGTTCACATCAACAAAGATGGCTGACATCTTCTATGAGGTGCAAGATGAATATTGGCTTGATGATGATACCTACGTGATTATCTTTCAAGATATGGTTGATGTCAATGGTGACACATTCCACTTGGAAGTTGAGTATCATGCAGATGAAGAGCGAGTGACCTATACACGTGTATATGAGTATGAGAATGTAGAAGCAAGTGCTTTCGTTTCCCCATGCTTTAAGAAGCAGATTGAGGATTATATCTTACATAAAGCGGAGGTAATCAGCGATGACGAAATGCTCGTTACCAAAGAGATAGGTGTTGAGTTGAAGTTAGCAGTGCCCAAGTCAATGACGGTGGGAGAGTTCCAAGAATGGCTTAAGGAGAGTTTCATCGAGGTTAACCGCCTTACTCCTACTGACAAGGAGAAATTCTTCAACAAAGTGAAAGTATTACAGATTAATAATAAAGGTAGCAAATAAAATGGCAAAGGAGTTAGCAAAGATGCGGACAATCCGCACAAAGCAAGTTGAGGTTCGCACCTCGCTTAAGCATCGAGAGGAAGCAAACAAGGCTCTCCGTGAGAAGATTACACCCATTTGGAGTGCTGACAAGGAGAAGCGCACAGAGACGCTTGAAACGCTCACCAAGGCACTTGTCGAGGGCCGTGGCAAGGTACGTGACTATCAGAAGCAGTTGCGTGAGTTCAAGAATGAAATCAAGACAACCAATCGTGCCTATGACCTCTCAAAAGGGGAGTAAATGTTAAAAACACTAAATTAACTGGAGAAATTGGATTAATCGTTTGGTTAATCCAATTTTTTTTCGTATCTTTGCATCAACAAAATAACAACAATTAAAAAGAAAATAAAGATTATGGGATGGGTTAAAGAACAAACAAACAAGACAAGCAAGTTATTTGCTGAGATTATCAAAACATTTGGTGAGAAATGGAATGGCCGCATTGGTAGTAGTAACTCACCTTATGAGTATTTTTCTGACTACATTCGTGACAATTACGATGTGACTCTTGGGCAGTGTGATTTGCTATGTGAAATGATTAAGCAGCATTATAGGATTGAGAAGTTTTATTATAACGAAATAAAAAGAATATGATTGTAATTAGAATAGGTGAGGGACAAACACCAAGTGGGAAAATCCTTGATAGGGCAACGCAGTCTTATATTATTACTGCAACTCGCTGTGAGAAAGAGCATGCGCTTGAGTACCATGACCAAACGAAGAAACCAATCTTTGTTAAGGTGAATGGTAAGGCATATCATAAGATAACAAGAGAGCAGTTAATTAATTTACCAAATAAACATGGGAGGACTTAAATATGGAAGAGTGGAGAACTTTATGGTGGAACACTCGTTATGAGGTTTCAAACCTTGGTAGGGTACGCAATAGAAAGAGTGGTAAGATATTAGCCACAAATCCAACGAAGTCACATCGTAAGCCTCAAGTATGGCTTTATACAGAGTATTTTAACACGACATTGCAATATACGCTTGATAAACTTGTGTATTTCACGTTCAATAGTGTTTCGTCAAGGTCTGAGGCAAAACGTGTGTATCATCGTGATGGAGACATTATGAATTGCAAATTGGAGAATCTCTATGTAAAATAATAGAGATTTTCCTTGGCTAATTCAAAAATATTTCGTATATTTACATCGTTAAAACGAAAGAGATTATGATTAAGAAATTAGAACAGCAAGTTAAGAGAATTGACAAGAAACTCAAGTGTGGTGATAGAATAGAGTTGCTATACAATGGTGAAGAGATTGCTCGTTATGACTTTTTCGAGAGAAGTATTGACAGCAAGACACCGCTTGAATGGCTTCGTGGATGCTATGTATTTGAGATTACTCTCAAAGGTCGTGACATCAGCAAGGTTTCGCTTAAGCATAATAAGGCGATTAATCTTACCATTGGAAATTGTGGTATAACAATAATATAGCAGTCTATGGAAGAGAAATATCCTTTTTATCATCCGCTTTACGTTCCACCAGAGCGTAGGACGATGAAGCAAATCAAGGCAGATTTCAATAAGAATTTGCAGAAGCATTCGATTTCAAAAACAAAAGCAAAATGAATAGAGAAGTAACAATTGGCATTGAGAAAATCATTGCAATGTTTGTCATTGCAAAAGGCATGCAGATTGGTGTGGGGTTCACATATTTCCCCAAGTTGCCGAAACCGATTGCCGAGGGCATTGACTTTCAAACATCGTGTGGCTGTCTTGCGAAGTTCCTTTCGCTCCGTGTTAACAGCAAAATGGAAGTTGAGTGTTGGTTTATCGATAGCGATGGCGATACTTTCTCCTATAGTCTTAAGGAGATTAAGAGAAGTCAGCCTATCCTCTTTGTGAGCATATTTACACATGTATACGATATGATTGAGAATATGGAAATGTAAAAAAGTGTTAAAAAGTTATGAGAAAATTTTGGATTTAAAAAAAACAGATATATCTTTGCATTGTCAATGAGACGGAAATAAAGTAAGGTTACAAGGTAAACACACACCTCCTTTCTGTGTTTAAGTGATTTCGCAAATCTCTCAAAATAGCCTTAAAGATTCTCAGCGGAGAGCACCTTACTTTCGAGGATATATTTGAAGGATACCAGAGGAGAACTATCCGCAAGGGTAGATGTGGACAAATGGGCACTAAGTTCGTGCTTAGTGTGCTCTTTCGAGAGTTTCGGTGATTCAAATTCACCTCCTTCAACTAATCTAATCTTTTTAATTGTTACTGATTCTTGTCGCAAGGGGTGGAAGCAATTCGGCTTTCACCCCAAAATTATTTTGTTAATTTCTACTAATTTTTTTGGCAGATTGAAAATAATTTCGTATCTTTGCACCACAGAAAACAATTAAAACTATTAAAGATTATGGTAGATGAGATATTAGATGATGAAAAAGTTTGGGCGAAGTTTACCGAATTTTTCAAATTTGAGAAAGGTTATATAGACTGGACAGACGAAGAAATAGACTTGTCACGAAACAACGATGATTTCATCGAATTTGTCAAGTGGCTTTGTAGTGATAACAATTAATAATAATTAGATTATGGAAAAAGAAAAGAACAAAGAGATTTTGGCTAAGTTAGAAGAACTGAGTAGCGAAGCATTGAATCTTCGTGAAAGTTTGGATGATGAAGACGAGCCTACATGGGGATTAATTGACAGCATCGTAACCTTCATAGAGGAAACAACAGAAAAGATTGAAGAATCATGGGAGAATTAAGAAAAATTAACGTGAATTGTTTGGCCAGTTCACGTTTTTTTCGTATCTTTGCACCACAATTAAAAAGAGAATAAGATTATGGAAAAGAAGTTTAAAGTATTAGTAAGCAATAGCACACCGAGTTACTCATCAGAGTCTTTGGCTGTAAGTAGTGGAAATAAATATAAGATTGTCGCAGAGAACGGCAATTGTTATTCACGCTTGAAGGTGTATAAATATACGCACAATGGCGTTGACCAAATTGCGTGTGAGTATGACATTCCAAATTATAAGAGTGTAAACTATATATGGAATGATGATAATAGAATAAAGGGCAATAAGGATAATATTCTCGCAGCAGAGAAATATATTTTGAAAATAGATTGATTTTTTTTCGTATCTTTGCATTAGAGATAACAATTGAATCAAAAGGAGATTAGGAATTATGGAAATAAAAGTATCAGATACAAAAGTAGTAATCACAATATGGGGCAAAACTCACGAAAGTGACTTTGAGCCGTTGGTAAAAATGTTTAATTGTGCTGATGAAAGTGAAAGAAAAAAATTAGCTATAACACATTTCTACGGAAGTTACTTTAAAGATATAACGCCAAGAAAAAAAGAAAAACCATATATTCCTCCAACAAAACAATCAGTGGAATGGGATGATGAAGCACAACAAGAACTTGAAGATATACAAGGAGCAGACCCTTATCTTATGTTTTATTGAATTTTTGAAGAAGATTAACTTATGAACGCATTAGACAGCATGATTGCCATTCTCACCTCTCCAGTTGCTCGTAGGAAAGGTGTAACTATATCGGCAGAGGATAGCGAGGTATGGGCAGAAGAACTCCGCAAATACGAGGAACACGTAACCAAGGAGTTGAAAAAGTATTATGAATTGAAAGTAACATGTGAAAAAAAGTAGGGATAGCGTTTGGCTATCTCACTTTTTTTTCGTATATTTACATCGTTATGTTAAAAAGATTAGAGTATTCAGATTATCAGTTGGACATTTTCGATGCAGTGGAGAATGGTGATGAGAACATTGCCATTAACGCAGTGGCTGGTAGTGGCAAGACTACAACCATTGTTTCCGCTTGCAGACGTTTAAAAGAGAACGAGCGTAATGTTATATTCCTTGCGTTTAATAAACTCATTGTAGAGGAATTAAAGACGAAGTTAAAGGGTTATGCAGAGGTATCGACATTACACGCATTTGGCTTTCATGTATTAAAGAAGTTCTACAACCATCCCCAGTATAAGATGTTTATTAAGGTTGATGATTGGAAGTATCAGAAGTATGTGAGACAGCACGTATTAGACCTTTCGAATATCATCACCCCAAGCACAGATGCAGCAAAGGTATTTGGTTTCTCATGTAATGTGGCGAAGTTATATTCACTTGCAAGGGTTAATCTTATTCAATACAGCGACAAGGATTTGTCGAAGTTGAGAGAACTTTGTGATGAGCATAACCTTATAACATTATATGATGAAGTTGAGGTGTGCAATGAGTTGCTTAAGACAGCATATAAAATGCCCCAAGACCTAGTTATCGATTATACGGATATGATTGTTCTCCCATTGTTTCATAAAGATGCAATACCAACATATAAGTATGTGTTCATTGATGAGTGTCAAGACCTCAATAGAGCACAGAGAGAGTTGATGTTGTGTGCTGCAAAGAATGGTAGATTTATCGCAGTTGGTGACAGAAACCAAGCCATTAATGGCTTTGCTGGTGCTGATTGCAATTCTTTTGACAAAATCGCCATGCAAGATGATACCATTGAACTGCCTTTGTCAGTCAATTACAGATGTGGTACAAACATGATTGCTCTCGCACAAGAAATCGTACCTCAAATAAAGCCTCACAAGGGCGCAATTAAGGGTGAGATATATCATACTAAGGAACTAACAAAATCTCTGTTTAGAGAAAACGATATGGTGCTCTGTAGGACATCTGCACCCCTTGTAGGACTCTGTATGAAGTTGATTGAAAGCGGAATCACCGCAGTTGTCAAGGGAAAGGACATTGCGCAAGACCTTAAGAACCTCATCGAGAACGCTAACACCAAGAACATTCAAGAGGTTTTGAAATATCTCGAAGAAGAGAAGCAAAAGATGATTAACGTTATCAAAGAGGAAAGAAAGTGTGATGAGGCTGCTGCAAAGAACGCTATGAAGTATCTCAATCTTGAAGATAGGTGCAAGTGCATTGAAAACATCTGTATGTATTCAATCAAAGATACAACGCAGTTGAAGTCATACATTAACAAGATGTTCACAGATGATAAAATCGACAATGCCGTAATGCTCTCCACAGCACATAAGAGCAAGGGATTAGAAGCCAATAGAGTGCTTATACTCTTACCCAATAAGTTGCCCCTTAAATATCCACAGCAGAAGAAGTGGCAAGAGCAACAAGAATGGAACTTGAAGTATGTGGCTATAACAAGGGCAAGAAAAGAGTTGATTTTCGTGGATTTGACAGAGCAAGAACTATTAAAAAAGAAAATTATTGCAGATTAATAAAAAAAAGTTGGGATAATTCTTGGTTATCTCAATTTTTTTTCGTATCTTTGCACCATAAAACGAATAGGAGATATTGATATGATTTCAAAAACAGAAACTTTAAAACTCATTAAAGAGAAAGTAGAGTCACGTGCCAATAACAAAGTGAAACTCAAGAAGCACGTGGAAACAACACTGGAGGTTGGCATCTTCAAACATACCGAAAAGCGTGTATTTAAAGAGCTTTTCAAGAAAGGCAACTCGATTTTCTGTGTTGATACGAACTACGAAGTTCACAACATTAATGAACTCGATTCTACGGCTCTCCGTACTATGCTATGGCAGTTGATTACTGAAAAGGAGAAAAAGGAGATTGCCTTGGAGCATCTTTATACAATTATGTCTTACCTAAAAGAATTATGACTATGGAATGTTACATTGTAATTGATGGGGTCAAAATGACCGAAAAACAGTACAAGGAGTATCGCAAGCAGAAGTTGGCTGCAAAGACCAAAAAGGTCAAGAAACCAAAGAGAAAGCCAAAGGACGTAAACACTAAGGAGATTAGTGCTGTGGCTCTACAGATTGAAAAGATGTTGAAGCCTCTCACAACCCTTAAGTCGTTCTCAGCATACTACGACCATGCGTATCGTCAGTGGGGTACGATTGCGAGAGATATTCTCAATCTAAAAGAAATCCGTCCTCATTTCGTTTTCTATCGTGTCAAGGTGCGTGAACTTGAAAGACTCTTAGACGATATACAGACGATGGCCAAGAGGAACGAGAGAGCAGCCTATCAGTATGTTGAAAAGATGGCTTGGAAACTTGATGACATCAAGACAGACATCAACAACATTTCCAAGGGTGTGAATACAAGTGGAGTGATTCAGCAGCACAGAAACCATGAATGTATTAATGGTACTGGACGCAGACTTGGACTTGCAACACTTATGGGGAGAACATTCAAGGCTATCTCAGAGATAGAAGATGTGATTGGCACACTACAGAAGATTGCTGACAATGGTGTCGATGTGATGAATGAGGGCGCACATATGTCACCAAGAGCAAGGGCAAGATGTTGGGCATAATAAAATAAATCTAAAAGAAATTGAGGTAATCGTTTGGTTATCTCAATTTTTTTTCGTATCTTTACAGCGTAATAATTAAAATAGATTGATAAGAATATGGTAACAATGGAAAAAGGATTCGGTGAGTTATCCAAGATGTATAATGAACTCATTAAGAAAGTGCTTATCGCACATAGCATCAAGTGTGTTAAGTTCATTGGTGGTGACTTCGCCAAACATTATACAAAGGTGGAGATTACAGAGAATGGAGATATGAAAGTGTATCTCATTGGCCTCACAAAACCATTCGATACATTTGGCTTTGACTTCTCACTCGACTTCGCAAATCTGCTTGCAACCATTGAGAATGATTTGTTCTTTGCACAGAGACAAGGCAAACCAAAAAACGAATATAAGGTTGAGTTTGAATTTAACAATTAAAATAGATTTATATGAAATTGAAAATGACTTGTCCGTTCTGTGGCGAAGACCACTGCATTGTTGAAACTGAAAATGGGTATCACTGCACATCATGTGAGTATGATTTCACGGATGATGATTGGGAACATGAAGAGTTGAGACAGAAGATTTCATGCGTCTGCTCTGCTCACTATGCATCCGAAGAGAAACCAATAGACTGCACCAAAGGCTTCTTGCTAACCATCGGTGATGATGAAGCAATGGGACTGAGCGAGTTGGAGAAACCCCAAGTGTCCTCTATCTTCCATGACCATGAGGGAATTGTATGGGTAAAGATGGTGGGTGAAGAAGAACCAAAGGAAGTTGATAACCTAACAACCTCAGACCTCAAGGCAATACTCACATGGCTCGAAGAGGATTGGGAAGAACGTTAGACTTAAAAAAGTACAAGGGTAGGCTTCTGGCCTACCCTTTCATTTCTATTGTATTCTCATCAATTATAACTCTTGCCGTGTTCTTGAAGTTGATACCATTACAATTAATATCAACACCTCCATATTTTAATTGGAGAGCAATGGTTGGTATGGAATAACGTTTATCTGTGATGTATTCCTTTAATATCTTTTCTATCTTAGGCAAATCGTCTGTATCATAGATATAACGTTTACCATCTTTCGTAACTACTATCATATTATAAGACTTAAATAAGTACAAACTACCCTATAAATACCCATCTATTATCTACCTTGGTGTAACGTTTATCACGTTTCTCAATCCATTTGTATGCTGAACGCAGACATACATCAAATGGCAAGGTTTTACTACCCCAATTACCATCAAAACCAACCATATATGATTTTCTTACAGATTTATCATAGATAAAGATGCAGAAATCACCCATATTGGTTTTATGGTCATGGAATCTTACTTCCAAACCATTCTCCTTGGCAACTGCTTTTAACTTGTTAATCTCTGTTGTAATATCCATAACTTTATTTTCAATTTAAATAAAACTCCATCTAACTTGCTTGTTGGGATTTGCACCCAATTCACAAGCCTTGCAGAAAGCATCATCAAGGTTCTCTCTGTCACTCTTATTGGGGTCACAAACGTGAATGAGTTCTTTCACCTCATAACGCTCTATTGTATCGTTTGAGAAGATAGGTCTCTCTTTCTTAACTTGATATTGAAACTTGATTCTCTTTCCCATATATACACTATATCTTATTAATGTAATGCAAAGATACGAAATTCCAGTGAGATAACCAAACTTGTTAACACCATTTAAGAAAATGATATAATTGTGTTAATTAAATGTTAAAATCTGGTTTTCTCTTTGTCAATTCAAAAAAAGTTCGTATCTTTGCACCACGAAACAAATAAAACATTTAAAGATTATGGCAAAGACAACAACCACAGCAACAACAACACGTCCTCTCTATGAGATTGCACGTGACATCAAGAACGATTGGAAGAACGTATATTTCGGTGCAAAGCCTTACCTCGATGCAATGGCTACGCTCGATTCCATCAACGACAACTATATGTTTGACTCGGCCAAAACCATCGTGCTTTACTTCCTCGGCAACGCTTCCACTTGGAGAGGTGAGACAGCAAAGCGCATCAAGGCTGAACTCAAAGCCATGACAAAGTAAACAAGGTAATATTCATTGAAATAGATTGAGTGCTGATTGTCCGTGAGGATAGTCAGCATATTCTGTATATATAGACTTAAAAAAGTACACTAACAAAAAATGGGTCATGTCTCTCGACATAACCCATCAGCATTCACCTAAATTCACAATTATGACAAACAAATAGGTGCTTGGACTTATCACCGACATTACGCTTGCGCTACATTAAATGTGCCTTACACCCATTTCTCTTTGACAAGGCAGTTGGGCTTGAACCAACGTTATACAATCCATGAAATTGTAGTCACATCTTATGATGCCGCATGAACCAACTCTGCTATACCTTGTTGTTTTTTTACAATGCAAAGATACGAAATTTATCTGAATTAGCCAAATTAATCAGCGATTTTTTTTGTAAATATATTTTAAAGACTTAAAAAAGTACGCTTATACGCATAAAAAAGGGAGGGCATTGTTGCTCTCCCTTGTTTGGCTTTAGTAAGCCATCGCCATTGCCATTTCCTCATGGAAGAGGACAGATGGCTCGATGATTCGTGCGCCTTGCTCGATGCGAGTGATGGTCTCCAACTGAGGGAGAATGAAGTACTGCTCATGCTCCTTGTCAATACCCATTTCGATTTGGGTGCTGCTCTGAGTGTCGCTCTTCTTCTTCAACCACTTTTCGATTTCGGCAACCTCGGCATCTGTGGCAAGGTTTCCATCGAGGTAGTAGGTGGTAGTGGTCTTGCAGCCAATCTGCTTGGCATTGCGCTGCAATTTCAGATAGACCTTTGTTTCAGTCTTCTTGTCAGTGCTGAACCACTCACCGAACTGCTCACATGGCTTGTGCCAAACCTTTTTCAGATTTGCCTCGGCATCATCGTTACCCATGCGGCTTGCAGTGTTCTCCAAACTACTTTCGTAGTCAGTGCCCATCACGTAGCCACTATAAGTTTTCTCGATGATTACACGACCCATGTACGGATTTCGGTTTTCACCTCGGCCCTTATTCATGGCGGTATCGGCTGACTTGTTTACAACTATGGTGCTTGCAGCACCCTTAATGAACTCGTTGGCAATAAGTGCCATAATCTCATTTCTCTCCATATCTGTTTGGATTAAAATAGTTAATAAACAATGATGTATCAATCTCTAAAGAACGCTTGCCAAACCTCATTGTTTCTGTTTGACGATGCAAAGGTACGAAATTTCTCGCAAACTACCAAACTTTTTCCCAACTTTTTTTCATTTTGGGCCTATTTTTTCCACTTTCTTTACAAAAATTGCACATTTTATACCCTTTTGTGCAAAAAAAATAAGATTAAGTGTGTGTTTTACACTAACTTTATACCATGCACATAAAACAGAATAGGTAAACGCACACATATACGCACATATATAGGCAGAGAAATACGGATAATGCGTTTTAAGGGCATTTTTAAGCCTTCTGAGAGCCTTTTGTACCCTTCTCCGATAACTTTTATATTCCACTACCTAAAAACGGCTTAAAATGGACATTTCACATTTGTTTGGATATTCTGTTAATAAACCTTTAACAAAGTGTTATTTTTGTAAGAAAACAAGAAAAAAACAGCGATTTTAGTTAAAAGATGTATAAAAGTTTGCGTATGTCGAAAAAAAGTGCTACCTTTGCACTCGCAAACAAGAAATTAATTATTCACCCTATAAAAATTAAAAAGGTTATGGCACAGACAAAGAATTTTAAAGAGAATGGTTTCGTAGTTCGTGATGAGGTAATTGAAATGCTTCGAGTGGAAATTAATCGCTACAAGCCTCTTTCACATGAGGAAACGATTAATCTTATCAGTGAGGCCCAGAATGGCTCTCAGGTGGCTCGTAATAAGGTTATTAACGCAAATTTGCGCCTTGTGTGGTCTATCGCTGCAAGTTACGGCACAATGATGAATTTTTCGGATATGTTCCAAAATGGCTCTATCGGTCTTTGCATGGCAGTCGATTCGTTTGACGTTTCACGTGAAACAATGTTCAGCACATGGGCACTGGAGCAAGTTCGCAAGTATATCAATATCGGCTTAGACAATGATAGCCGAGTAGTGCGCAAGCCAAAGCACCTCCAGAAAGAACCTTACATGGCTGCAAGCATGGACGCACCTCTCGCAAGTGACGAGGATGGCGAAAAAACTTTACTCGACACTTTCGCAAGTGATATGAAGTGCGACACATTCAGCGAGGTACACGATATGCGTGTCAAGATTAATTACCTCTTCAGTACACTGAAACCCATTGAGAGAGAGGTTGTTTGTGGGCTGTTTGGACTGACTGAGGGCATGGAAACCGAGGTAACTCTGTCAAGAAAATTCAACCTCACAGAAGAGCGCATCCGTCAAATCAAGTGGGAAGCACTTGAAAAGATGAAGAAAATCGCATAGAAAAATCTTTACAAGCGGAGAGAGAAATCTCTCTGCTTTTTTTACATTTTACATGGTAAAAAATCTTTACACTTGTTTCACGTGAAACATTGTGGGGACACTACCCACTGGACCCCTCCCCACCTATGTCCCCTCCATCCCCAAGGGGGATTTTAACACTTGTTAACAGACCACAC
>Ga0326511_10000693_pt1 | contig 29547 bp, 51 predicted proteins | sample 0_2496_0518_D_FD_203701 | JGI IMG/M metagenome (GOLD analysis project Ga0326511, IMG submission 203701) | Bovine rumen microbial communities from UC Davis, California, United States - 0_2496_0518 | ecosystem: Host-associated > Mammals > Digestive system > Stomach > Rumen | place: USA...
TGAGGTAATTGTCAGCAGGGATGTACAAAGACCCGCTGAAGGCCGAAAAGGTTAATCGGCACTATGACCCATACGCCGCCTTGGGCAATGCGGTCATAGAGAGGGCGGCATCCGACTACCGCAATGCTTGGCTGAACAAGCGGAATGCGGCGAGAGGAGCCAGGGTGGTCACCAAAGAACAGCTTGACACCTTCAATCGCGAGATTGAGGCCGACGAGCGGTTCTTCCGGTCCGATTGGTTCAAGGTCTTATCAGACGCTGACGGCGAGTATTTAATCAAGCACTTGCAGAGCGCTTGGTACGACATCTTTAAGCGCGGTAAGGATGATTATCGCGTATCGATGGACGGTCGCATCCTCAGGGAGTCATTCCGTAAGAAGTCAGCCGCAATACGATCAGCGGCACGGCTGAATGGACTGACGGAAGAGGAATTTAAGGAATACCTCGATGCGAAGAATCGGGGTGAAGGAGATAAATTCAAGGAAAGGATTTTAACATGTACAGAGATAACAATTTCAACGGAACTGGAAGGCGCTACTCCAACAGCAGTATCGGAGTAGATGAGGGCAATCGTGAGTACCTCACCAAGGAAGACTTGAACTTCATCATTTTCAATACGATGCTTGGCCTCTACAAGAAGCTTCAGCCGGAAATCCGGCACGACATCACCGTCGCCGTCGAGTGTGCTCTCGAAACCAAGCGCAAGGACGGTGTGATATGAGTACGGAACAGCGTAACGCTATCCTGGTTGCCTTCTTCTTGGGCGGCACCATCCTGATGGTGGCAATCGCTTGCTACATCATCGCTTGCTGCCAGTATCCTCCGCACGGATTTAAGTACGTGTGGTTTGGCTGGATGTTCTTACTTGCCAACTTCTGGTGGGCAAACAGCCCATTCTACGAGGATCTGAAGGCGTGGAAGGAAAGGAGGAGGAAGCATGCTTGAAATTAAGGCTGGCATGAAAGACGGCATGGTCAAATTTGAAGACTGTGACGGCAAAGAAAGAATAGTCACTGCGGTCACCGCCGTGTACATGCTTTATGGGGTTCTTGAAGCAGAAAGCCAATACGAGGCCTTTGCGTTTAAGGAAATGCTAAAGGATTGTGTGGAATCTAACTTTGGATTAAGGGAGCATCTGCACATGACGCATCACGAAAGAAGAGAGGAGACCAACGAATAATGTGGGCGGCAGATCCCTACTCTGATTGGCTCCACAAAGACTCAGCGGACGCACAGTGGCTTGACAGCCGTCCTGAGTGCGTCTGCTGCGGAGAGCCGATCCAGGATGAACAGGCTTTGGAACTAGAAGATGGTTGGATGTGTCTGGCATGCGTCAGGCACAATATCAGGGATATACCTGAGAAGGAGGACGGATATGGATATTAAATATCAAGTCGTTATCAACGGCGATGGCTATAACGAATTAAAGTTTGCCTTCGACAAGGCGACTTCCGCATTCGACTTTGCCAGAGTTGCGCTGATCCATACGGAAGACAATGCGAAGATCACTGTCCGTATGGAGATTGCCGAAGAGGAGGCTGATGCTTGAGCGCGGCTGAGAACAAGCACACTCTTGCCGACCTCCATCAGATGCAGATGCTCTCGCTGAATGCTAAGGTCGCCATGACCAAGCAGAGAATCAAGGCATGGGTGGAGGAGTACGGCGAGGACGGTGTGTACGTGTCGTTTAGCGGCGGCAAGGACTCAACGGTACTGCTGACGATAGTGAGGGAGATGTATCCAGACATCCCTGCTGTATTTGTCGACACCGGATTGGAATATCCAGAAATTCGCGACTTCGTGCGGACGTGGAACAATGTCGAGTGGGTCAAGCCCAAGCTAACGTTCAAAAAGGTTATCGAGAAGTACGGCTATCCCTTCATTTCAAAAGAGGTAGCGGAATGCGTATACGGTGCAAGAAAGTACTTGCAGTACATAGCTGCGCAGAATGATAATCTCCTGACAGACAGACAGACAGACAGACAGACCGCATTATCTGTACAGATATCAGAAGCTTTGCGGACTGGATCAGTTTGCACGACGCGACACGAAGATGGTGGGCGAATCGGTACAGAAGGATCCGAGGAATCGGCGAATATTCTACTTTACACAGAATCGACGGTGGAGAGACAATCTCTCGCAAGCAAGCAAGCAAGCAAGCAAGCAAGCAAGCAAGCAAGCAAGCGTCAGGTATGCCGTCGAGCACTGTCGGCTTAAAGCCGGAGGAAGCGCCGCGCGATTTGCAAACCTTATGGGAATCCTCACCAAAGGCGATCAAATTGATTCCAGACTTTGGGAAGGCTATCGACAATCTCAGAGTGCAGAGATTGCTCGGCATAAACAGAACAGACGGCAAAGCGACTCTGGAGACTATCCCTAGCGACAAAGACCGCTCGATGTTCTCATGCGTCAAATATCAATTCTTCTTGGATGCGCCTTTTGAGATCTCTCAGAAGTGCTGCTCCGTCATGAAAAAATCCCCAGCCCATTCTTACATGCGTAAAACAGGCAGACATCCGATGATGGCACAGCTTGCATCGGAAAGCCGCCTCCGTACTCAGCAGTGGCTGAAAAATGGATGCAACGGCTTTGACATGAAACAGCCTGTCTCTAATCCTATGGCCTTCTGGACGGAGAACGATGTCCTTATGTACATCTACCTCAACAAGATTCCAATTGCCAAGGTTTACGGTGATGTGATCATCGACAGTGGCGGCGAAATCGAAGGCCAGATGTCGCTTGCGGAATACGGACTGTTTGAGATTGAGAATCCGACATTCCGTACGACAGGCGTATCGCGAACTGGATGCATGTTTTGCGGCTTTGGCTGTCATCTGGAGAAGGGTGAAGGGCGCTTTAAGAAGATGCGAAAGACGCACCCGAAGCAGTACGAGTACATCATGAAGAGTCGCGACAAAGGCGGTCTTGGATACAAGGAAGTCATTGATTGGATCAATGAACACGGAAACTTTCATATTAAGTATTAAAGGGGGTGATACTATTAAGCACCTTGGCGACATCACGAAGCTGCACGGTGCAGAACTGCCGCCTGTCGATGTCGTAGTGGGAGGCTCTCCTTGCCAAAACCTTAGCGTAGCCGGAAACCGTATGGGTCTGGAAGGCAGTGAGAGCCGCCTGTTTTATGACTATGTCAGAGTAGTAAAGGAGATGAGAGATGCCGACAGAAAAAGAGGGCGTTCAGATGAGTTTATTCGACCTAGGCTGTTGGTCTTCGAAAACGTCTTCGGCGCACTCAACAGTAACAAAGGCAAAGACTTCCAGATCATCCTTACGGAAATCGCGAGGATCGCAAGGCCGGACTGCCCCGATGTTCCTATACCTGAGGGGGGGGTGGCCCAAGTCAGGGTGCATCTCTGGAGTGGGCATCTTCGGTTGCCCCTTTTCCGTCGCCTGGAGACTACACGACGGACAGTTTTGGGGAAATGCCCTCTATGACGACGAGGGAAATGCGATATTCCGAGGGACTCCGCAACGGCGTAAGCGAATCGCGCTTGTCGCTGATTTTGGAGGATTGTCCGCTCCAGAAGTATTATTTGTCCGCGAGGGCCTGTCAGGGAATCCTCAAAAGGGCAGAGAGACGCAAGAAGCGGATTCCGCAAGAACTGGAGGCGGCACTGCGGAGGCAAGCCGGATCTATGATGCCAGAGGAAATGGTGGGGGCGGAATAGCCCCTACGATAACTGGCGATCACCAGAATCGGATAACGGACTACACAGCAATCTGTGTAGGCAACGGACAGCGCGACATAGGGAGCCACATCTCGCCGGAGACGAGCCAGACACTTAGCACAATGCATGATCAGTTGGCTGTGATGGTGAAGGATACTGCCGTGGCTGTCGATCTCTACAACCAGAAGGTTGACGGCGACAAGACGATGACACTGGCAGCGCAAAGGGCGGATCCTCATCACACACCGTGCGTCATGCAGAGGGAGGAATGATGCAGAGAAGGACCGGAACATTGTCGCCGGGGCAACATGCCGGAAGCTACAACGGACAGGACGCATACAACGATATGCTGATCGTGGAGGATGGTAATGAAATGCTACAGTCTACAGGCGTTCGGCCTGTACAAAGAGACGGAAGCGGCATCGGCTCTGAAGAGTCGGGATTACAAGGACGCGACCGATCTGATTATAGGGGGAGTATGGAAAGTTATTTCGTAAGAAGACTCACTCCACTTGAATGCGAACGCCTCCAAGGGTTGCCCGACGGATGGACGGATATCGGCGATTGGGTTGACAGCAATGGCAAGAAGCACAAAGCGGCTGACTCTCCGAGATACAGGGCCATTGGAAACGGCATTTGCACTCCGTTTTGGTTCGTGCTTCTGAGACGGATTTCAGCGATGTATGACCGTCCGGCTACCCTTGGATCCTTCTTCGACGGCATCTCGTCATTCCCTCTCTTATGGGAGCGGCTGAACGGTCCAGGGACGGCGATCTTCGCATCAGAAATCGATGAGTTCTGCATTGCCGTCAGCAAGAAACATTTTCCAGACACTATAGAAAAGGAGGAAACATCATGAGTTTGCCTGTATTGATTTTAGGCAAATCAGGGAGCGGCAAGACCTACTCCCTCAAGAATTTTAAACCGGGCGAGGTCGGCATCATTTCCGTAGAGAAGGGCCGACTGCCATTCCGCTCAGACTTGAAGGTCGTCAGGATCCCGAAATTTGAGAAGTCGGCGACCGTCGACACTGCCGCTCAGGCGAATGCGGCGAAGTACGCATGGCTGGAGAGCGCCATCGCCAAGAGTAAGGCAAAGAGCATTGTGATTGATGATAGTCAGTATCTTCTCGCAAATGAGATGTTCGACCGTGCATACGAGAAAGGCTACGACAAGTTCACTCACATCGCCGCGAATTTCCGTGGCTTAATCCACTTCATCAACGATCTGGAGGATCCCGACAAGGTTGTGTACTTGCTCCATCACTCCGAGACCGATGCCGATGGGCGCGAGAAGTGCAAGACTGTGGGCAAGATGCTCGATGAAAAATTGGTGGTGGAAGGGTGCTTCGACATCGTTATCTACTGCCAGGATCATAAATTCTTCACCCAGTCTAACGGAATGAGCACCGCCAAAAGTCCCGAGGATATGCTGCCGGATGAGATGCCCAATGACTTACGCGCGGTTGATGAGGCTATCCGCAGTTACTATGGCATGGCAAAGAACGAGGCAAAGCCGGAAAAGACTTCAGCCGAGTAAAATGTCAAGAGATTTAACAAAGAATTTACATACCTTACACAAGTTTAATATGCGCAGACCCTGTTTTACAGGAGCAATGGTGTAAGGTATGTGCATAAACAAGAGGAGGCATGTACATGCAGAAACCTAACAATTATGATGCGACACAGGCTGGCGGTGACTTTACCCCAATTGAACTGGGCGGTCATCACCTCATCATCAAACAGGTCGTGGAGCAGAAATCCTCGACTGGCAAGGACATGATCGTGGTCATCTACGATATGGCGAAGGGCGACAAACAGCCGGAATATTTCAGCAAGCAGTTCGCGGAAGACATCAGGCCGGACAAGAAATGGCCCATTGCCGGACGGCAGTACATCACGGTCATCGGCAACGACGGCAACTGTACTCGCAACTTCAAGTCGTTTATCACTTCTGTCGAAAAATCCAACAGCGGATTCACCACGCAGTGGGGCGACACCTTTGCAAGCCAGTTCAAGGGCAAGCGCGTAGGCGGCGTGTTCGGAGAGGTTGAGGACGAGTACAACGGCAAGACATCCATGCGGCGGCGGCTGAGATGGTTCTGCTCAGATGATGCGGTAGAAGCTGCCAAGATCCCCGAAGCCAAACGTCTTCCGACCTCCGGCGCGGCGATGCCTGGTCGCGACTTCATTGCCGTCCCTGACACTGATGACGAGGAAGTTCCCTTCTAATGGTCATCCAGATTGACTCCAGAGAGCATAAGTGGGAGTTGGCGCGTATTCAGCGCCAGCTCACCGCTCTGGGTGTGCAGACGATTGTCTCCAAGCTTTACGTAGGGGATTACCAGTCGCTAGACAATCCGAGGCTTGTCATTGACCGAAAGAAGGATCTGCAAGAACTGTGTGGAAATGTCTGCCAACAGCATGAGCGGTTCCGAGCAGAATTAGTCAGGGCGCAAGAGGCCGGAATAAAGATCATCATCCTCTGTGAGCATGGTGATGATATCAAGACCATCGAGGATGTCTACTTCTGGGAGAATCCACGGCTGAAGAAATCACCGAAGGCTACGACTGGGGCGGCGCTTTACAAGTCAATGCTGACGATGAGAGACAAGTACGGAGTGCAGTTTGAGTTCTGCACCAAAGCAGAGACGGGGCTGAGAATAAAGGAGCTGTTGAGTAATGAGTAATGACGGATGGATCAAGGTTTATCGCAAGCTTTTGCGAAACAAGGTGATCTGGGACACCAACGAGCCATACGACACGAGGTCTGCCTGGATTGAAATTCTCTTATCATGCCAGTATGCAGACACCGCAATAAGGACTAATTTCGGTGACATAATAAACTTAAAGAAGGGACAAACATACACAAGTATCCATTTTTTGGGTAGCCACTGGAAGTGGTCTCGTAAGCGTGTTGATAAGTTCTTAAAGGGGCTACAAAACCTTGGGATGATAACATACTCAACGATGGCGCACGGAACCATCATAACCGTTGTAAATTGGGACGATTATCAGGCTCAAGGTTCCACAGGAGTATCCACCACGGTAGCCTCCGACGACCCATCAGGGGTAACCTCAGGGGTAACCTCAGGCGATACACTAACAAGAAATAAAGAATATAAAGAAAGTAAAGAAGAAAAGAAAAAAGATTACGCGCGTGCGCGCGAGGGTTCTCTTTCTTCCCGGTATAACGTCAATACGGAGGGCCTGAAACGTGTCATCGAGGAATGATTACATCGATGAAGAGCAACTGAGGAAGGCACTAAGTGTATTAAAGCCGGATGGCGAGTTGTTCGAATTGAGAGTGTTCGGCAAGCACAAGGGTGATGTCTACAGCGGATATTTCACTGATGCTGACACTGCCATTGACGAACTGTCAAAGATTCGGCTGGACGGCAAAAGCGTCTTCTTCACGCTCAACGGCATCAACGAGGCTTGTTACGGTCGCGCACAGCATGATGAATTTATGCAAGGCGTGACCACGACTGGCGATGTCGATGTCGTGACGTACGAGTGGCTGCTGATCGACCTGGACCCTATCAGGCCCACTGATGTCTCTTCGAGTAATGAAGAACTGGAGTTGGCAAGGGAACAGGCGGTCAAGGTCGCACGGTATCTCAAGACGCAAGGCTTCGAGGATCCTGTCATAGGGATGTCTGGCAATGGCTATCATCTGCTTTACAACGTCGGCTTCTACAATTCGGCGGACAGTAAGAAGCTGGTGACGGACTTCCTGACGGCGATGGCACTGCTGTTCAATACTGACCACATCAAGATTGACACGGTCAACTTCAATCCGGCGCGGATCTGCAAGATGTACGGCACGGTCGCCCAAAAGGGTGCATCGACCAAGGACAGGCCGCACAGGATGGCGTACATCGTCTCTAGGCCGAAAGAGATACGGCAGACCAAGAGGACATATATCGAGCATGTCATCGAAAGCACATTGCCGAAGAAGGAAGAGCCGCAAGAGTACAACAACTTCAATCCGCGCACGTTTGACATCCGCGAGTGGATGGACAGGTACGGACTGGCGTACACGGAGAAGAGCGGACCAGGCTACACGAAGTTCGTCCTTGAGCATTGCCCATTCGATGATACGCATCGCGCGCCTGACTCGATGATTACGACGGACGGCACGGGCCGGATAGGATTCAAGTGCCTCCACAATTCATGCAGTGAGCGGACGTGGCGAGACGTGCGACTGAAGTTCGAGCCTGATGCTTACGACAATCGCGGCATGGCTGAAGAGGATGACGAGAGAATCAATGCCGGATGGAAGGCGCACAGCCGCTTCAATCGTGATATAGCTGCGGAGCTGGAAGAGGATCCTCAGCCGGAAGAGCCAATGTTCCTGACGGCAAAGCAGATTCTCGGCATGCCAAATCCCGACGTGACGTACGTGCCGACAGGGATAGAAGGCATCGACAATCGGATGATCGGGCTGAAAAAGGGCGGCATCTCGGTGCTGTCAGGTCTGAGGGGCGGTTCCAAGTCGACAATCCTGACGACGATCTGCCTCAATGCTGTTAATCAGGGCTACAACGTATTGGCATACTCCGGTGAGTTGACGGCTGAGAATTTCATGCGGTGGATGTTCTTGCAAGCCGCCGGAAAGATGCACGTCAAACCTTCGCAGTATCATGACGGCTTCTTCTACGTCGAGGACGCTGACAAGATGAAGATCGCTGAGTGGCTTGGTGGGCATTTCGTCCTGTATAACAACGACTACGGCAACGACTTCTCGCTGATACTTAAGCGGCTGGAGAATCAAATCGCCGCCCAGAAGACGGACGTGATCATTCTCGACAATCTGATGGCGCTTGATATCAGGGGACTGGCTCAGGACAAATATGATGCCCAGAAGCAATTTACCAAGGACTTGTCAGATCTGGCGAAGAGAACCAATACCCACATCATCTTCGTGGCACATCCGAGGAAAGCAAACGGCTTCCTCCGTCTGGAGGATGTCAGCGGATCCAACGACATCGTGAACCTTGTTGATGATGCGTTCATCGTCCATCGGAATAATCTGGACTTTCAGCGGCTGTCGAAAGAGATGTTTCGCTTCAGCGATGACCACGAATGCTACAGAGGCACGAATGTCATCGAGATCGCGAAAGACCGTGAGAGCGGATGCCAGGATGTGTTCATTCCGCTGTGGTATGAGCCGGAGACAAAGCGGCTGAAGAATGCCGCAAGCGAGATGGTGCAGTACGGATGGGACACGGACTACCTCGATGACGGCGATATGGATATACCTTTCAACGTGTAAGGGAGGAGGCATGAGAGCGGAAAAGGAAACGGTAAGCATTACGGTTGACGACATGAAGCCGTATCACACAGTCACGACGGAATGTTGGAAGTGGCTGAAGGAGCATGGCCTTGCCCTTACGGAAGACACAGTGGAGTCGGAAGCGTACTGGGATGAGGCGGTGCAGTCAATGACGGAACTGGAAGCGGTGCTGCGGAATATGTCCGACCGCGAATACGCCATGGACATGTGCGTGGCGGCACTTAAGGCTCTGGAGAGGATGAGCCAGAGATTTGGAAGGAGGAGTAAGCTTGGCATTTGAAGTAGTGATGATCATCGCTGTGGTATTCATTATGGCACAGCTTTGGCAGATTAAACTGTTTGCGTTTAAGTTGGCCCAGTTTGCCGATGCAGTGAAGGAAGCACTTGGCAAGTGGAACGATAGCAAGAAGGAGGGACTCAATGGACATCAAGAGCGTGACAAATAAGTCTAATGGAATTTCAATCGGCGTGAGAGAGCCGCAGAAGGGCGATCCTGGCAGACCGCTGTTCCGTCTGGTGGTTGGTGTTGCCGGAGGTGAAATGATCCTTGCGAATTTCAGAGGTGAAGAGGAAGCTGAGCAGTTCATGTATTACTTGCGGAGATTTGCGGAGGTGTGAAGCATGCCGACCAATAGTGTGAAGAAATGCTATTACACTGTCATCGCTGGCGACTATAAAGGCAAGAAGGTCTGGGGCTTTGGTTTCTCACCGTTTGATGATACTGCGGTAGTTTATGACGATGACTATGAGTACGTTATTCACGATCCAGTCACAAAGCTTCGGATAGACAAGGAAGAGGTGATCGAGTTCAGCCCTAAGCAGATTGAGATGATCAATGATGCATTGTCTGGCAATAGCCTGATTGACCCTGATGCTTTTTGTGAGGCTCAGTAAAGGAGGAACGATATGCGACTAATAAATGCTGACGAACTGATAGAACACGTCTGGCTCGACAGACTGGACAGCCGCGAAAGGATTGCAGAGATGGTGTACTCCGCGCCTACCATCGCAGAATTTGATGGCGAAATCAATAGGGTTGTTGTCAGGGGTGTGGAATATTACAAATGGCCCCCTGTCAACAACAGCGAGATTAACAAGCTGAAGAGTGAGATCGACGATCTGAAGAGTTCAAACGATTTTCTCAGGCGTGGCGTCGGCAGACTGGAAGGCACCATCAAAGCGCTTGAAGTTGTTCTTCGTGCATACGGCATCTTAGGAAAAGGGGTGGATGATGACTGATACGGAATTGGCAAGAAGGAAGGCAATATGTGATGCTGCCGGTGTTGATGATATTGGCGAGGTATCTGATGGATTCCACACATTCAATAGCCTGTATGAGCAGAGAATGATCTTGTTTGCCGCGCTTGTAAAAGCATACAAGGACAAGGCATGGAAGTCGCACAGGCACGAAGACGGCGAATATTGTTTCGGTGGCGGCTGGTTTATCGTTGGCATTGATACGCCAGAAGGGAGTTACACATACCACTACGAAAACAAATACTGGGGCATGTTTGACTGCATTGACTTGCCAAGAGGCAAACACTGGGATGGACATACAGAAGCAGATGCCGAAACAAGGTTAATGTCATTGAAGCCAGAGCGGAAGAAGGGACGGTGGAAGATGAAACCTGACCCCTACGGCTTTTTTGGTTATATCCCTGTATGCTCGGAATGTGGATGCACGACAAAGAGAGGGGTTTATAAATTCTGTCCCAACTGCGGAGCGGAGATAAGAGGTGAACAGGATGGCTAAATATATCCTTGAACTCGAAGATGTACCGTCAATGTTAGAAGAAGGGCATGCGTTTTTCAAATGTCTTAATGCTCCGTGGTGGTACATATCAGATATGATTACAAACAGGCTGAAACAGTACGAAGACAAAGAACCAAAGACAGGGGAATGGAGAGAACACATCTTTGACGGAATAATGGGAGCCAGACCCAGAGCGTTGATGTGTACACGGTGCAATTATATCAGTTTGTGTGCATATAAATTCTGTCCCAACTGCGGGGCGGAGATGGAGGTAGGCAGTGAGACTGATTGACGCTGACGCACTGAAAGACAGTATTGAAGTACATTTTGCAGATGGTGTCCATGTGTATGATACATTTGCAGAGTTGATAGACGAACAGCCCACTATAGAGCCGGAGAGGAAAAAGGGAAAGTGGATAAAAATGTCTGATGCAGATGGTTACTACTACGTTTGTGATCAGTGCGGTGAAAATTTACCGAGATATATGACGGAGCCGCTGACATTTGACAATCCGTATCCGCCTAAATTTAGTATCGACAAAACAAATTTCTGCCCTAACTGTGGTGCGGCTATGATAGGTGAACAGAATGGCTGATAAATTAAAACCGTGTCCGTTTTGCGGAGGGTCGAATGTCCATGTTGAAAGAGATGGTGATTTAGGAAGTTACATTTGCTGTTATGATTGCCTTTCTTCGTTTTGGCAACAAGAAGCATGTTGCGAAGAAGACAATATAGTAGCGTGGAACAGGAGAGCAGGTGAACAGGATGAATGATTTAATCAGCAGACAGGCGGCGATTGATGCTGTAAGCGAAGCGTGCGCTGAATTGAGAGGCGTTTTCGGAAGGTGCGAAGATGCACTCAATACACTGCCGTCCGCACAGCCGGAAATCATCCGTTGTCGTGATTGCCGATGGAGAAAAGACCAGAGTGGTTCGACTGCATGGCTGCCGTGCAGAGCAACAGTTACGCCATCTGATTTTTATTGTGGTCGAGCGGAAAGGAGGACAGATGAGCAACCTGATTGATCGACACGCAGCAATCATTGCGCTTTGCCAAGCCGGATGCGGAAGTGGGTATTGCGGAGTGTCATGCGATGATGTTAAGGCGATTGAGAATCTTCCGTCACCTATACCAGTACTTGACGAGTGGCGCAAAGAGTGCAAGGAGTATGACAACGACAAGCATAGATGTCCAAGGTTTAATCAGGTCATCCGAAGCACAGTTGAAGATCTGAGAGAGGACAGCATTTTGCTCGATTCTTTTATCAGCCTTGACGACTACGACATCACTCCCGAGTCCGTAGAGGACGAAGGGGGTACGGTTAAATGGGGAATCCGCATTAAGAGAAAGGGGGATGTATGACCAGGGGGAGGTGCAGATGGGACTGATATTCGCAGTCGACTTTGACGGAACACTTTGCGAGAATGCGTGGCCCGATATCGGCAAGCCTAATGGTTATATCCTCCGCTACCTGATACAGGCACGGAAGGAAGGCCACAAGCTGATTCTCTGGACGATGAGGGAGGGCGAACTGCTCTCCCAAGCCATCGAGTGGTGTAAGGCCCAGGGCCTTGAGTTCGATGCCGTCAACGACAATCTGCCGGAGATGCAGTCGTTTTACGGAAACAATCCGAGAAAGGTGTTCGCCAATTATTATATCGACGACCATAATGCTTTTGGCGTGGGCCACAAGCCGCCTGTGTTGGGGAGGAAGAAATGATCAGCTTCGTAGTGGGAATGATTGTTGGAGCAAACCTGATGTTTTTGATTCTTGGCCTTCTGGCTATGAGTAACGAGGACGATAAGCGATGACGTATGAGGGGACATGTTTGACTTGCAAATACTGCAAGGAACGGAAGACTGGCAGCTATGTCTGCACAAACGTTGACAGTGACTATGCGGCAGAGACGATCACTGAGGATGACTGGTGTGACCTTTGGTGGGGCCGGGAAGGAGAGCCTGATTATGACACAGTATGAAAAGGATATGGAGAGGGCTATCGACAGCGCTGAAGGCATAAACGACCTCTTGCGCCGCATGCTGATGGTCTACCACACAAAGGAAGATCTCGCGGTGCTGTCGCGGAAGACAGGAGTCCAGGCATGCACCATCACGAACATTAAGAACGGGCGGCAGGGCGCGATGGTCTCAACACTAGAGACATTGATGGACGGAATGGGCTATACGCTCGTCCCTATAAAGAAGGGGGGCCAGTGATATGGGGCGACCTCAAAAGAGCAAAGGGGTATTCGACGACGATATCCTTGCGGCGGCTGATACGGAAGGTAGTGCCTATGACATCTTCCTCCGCATGCTTGATGCTTACCGCATCCACTGGAGGCTGAGTGCGTTGGCGAGAAAGGCCGGATATCGCGTGGAGACCTTGAGCGCCATCGTTTGCAAACAGCCGAAGGTAGCTGCCAACTTCAGCACGGTGGAGGCTGTGCTTGATGCTATGGGATACAGGTTACAGATCGTCAGGAAGGAGAGCGCATAAACGGATGAAGATGACTGACTCAGCACTATTCAGCAGTAAATCTGACCAGTGGAACACTCCTCGCGACCTGTTTGAGAAGCTTGATGCAGAATTTCATTTTGACTTGGATCCTTGTGCAGATGCGGAGAACCACAAGTGTGAGAGGTACTTCACCAAAGAGGACGACGGTTTACAAAAACCATGGGGGGGGTCGAGAGTGTTTTGCAATCCACCCTACGGAAGAGACATTTGGAAGTGGGTGAAGAAAGCTTACGAAGAAGGACACAAGGAAAACACGATAGTCGTAATGCTGATCCCGGCACGGACAGATACCGCCTACTTTCACGACTACATTCTGCACAGAGCAGAGGTGAGGTTCGTGTCTGGTAGGCTAAAGTTCAGCAATGCGATAAACAGTGCGCCATTCCCCTCGATGATCGTAATTTTCAGAGGGCCGGGAATGCAGAGAGGAGAATCATGACTGACACGGAACTTGAAATCTGCCGCAAGGCCATCGACCATTGGGGCAAGGATGCTCAGGAGCGGCTGTTTTATGAGGAGGTAGGTGAACTGATGCAAGCCATCTCCAAGATGCATCGTAAGCTTTGCGGTGACACTGAGAATGAGTTCGACCATATCGCTGAGGAGATTGCTGACGTGGAAATCTGCCTTGCGCAACTTAAGCTGATGTACGGACTGGATGACAAGGTGGCATTCTTTAGGGCGGCGAAGATTAGGCGAGTAGAGCAGAGAATGAACGTAGGAGGTAATTAATGGCTGATGAGTACATCTGTCAGGACAATGCTATTGAGTTCCTGACTGGAGAAGAAGTAGCTACAGTGACAGCGACGCAGAAGCGTCTGAAGAACAGGCTTCAGCGGCTGAAGAAGGAACGGCCCAATGAGATTGACATGATCATCAACAAGGACGGGAGCATTTGCGCTCATATCCCTGTGAGATGGGTCAGGATCCAGCCGAACCACGTGATGTCTGAAGAGGAGCAGGCTGAGAGGGCTGAGATCGCACGGAGAACGATTGCGAGACGTGATTCGTAACACGTTGTACAACGTCGTAAAACCACCAAAACTCGCGTCCTAGGTGGTGTGGTCGAGTATTTCTCCACCTAGCCTCGTAAGACGCGAAAACGAGGTGAAAAGCCAAGGACAAACGTAAGAAGGGGGTACCCCCATTCCGTAAGGCTGAATTTGCCGGAGGGGTAAACGAGACCCAGGGGGTGCCCCACAGGAAGGAGATGATACGGAATGAGACTGGTGAACCAGCGCGGCACGATGTCATTTAACCTTGACCACTTTGTGCTTATGCTTGACGGAAAGTCACTGCTCCTCTGCGACGAGGGCGGCGAGAAGACGTACGTGGTTGGGACGTACAACACGGCTGAGAGAGCGGAAAGGGTATTCTATATAATTCACGCGCGTTATTGCGATAGAGTCAGGGTGGGCTACCTCCCAGCAGAGTGACAGCCCTCACAGAATCTTTTTTACGTCGGCGCAACAGGGCGTAAATCACCCAAAACTCGCACGTTAGGAGCCTTAGCCTAGGATTCCTTGCCTAGCTTGCTAAAACGCGAATTTAGGGGTAAAATCCCAAGCAACTGTATATACGCATAGTAAACATTTGAAAGGAGACATAAGATGGACGTGAAGGTATCATCCGAGTCCTACGTAGAGCGCTTTACTCGCGAACAGAAAGAAGCTGCGCAGAAAGCCTCAGTCACTATCCAGATCCAGCCTGATGTGGACAATCCTGTGGACAATTCCACGGAAACCACGAAGGGGGGACGGGGAAAGCATAAGGTAGCAAAAAACGAAAGGGGTAAATCATGACCCGGGGTAGGCCTAGAAAAAATCCGCCGCGAGAGCGTGTGCAAGATAAACCAGGCAAGCCTTATCCGAAGTTTGAAGAAGGTTTCGCCACGAAGACGGTCAACTTCCTTCGCGACATCACGCCGCCCACATTGACGGATGCCCATGATGTGGAGACAATGCGGAAACGCTTTGAGTTTTACCTACAGAAGTGCGAGGAGTACGACAACATGCCATCAAATCTGGCAGCATATCTGGCTTGCGGCGTTACCAAACAGCAAGTTTGGCGGTGGACAAAGGGTGAGGATCAGGGCGATGTTGAGCGAAAAAGGTTCTGGCTTCAAGTGCTGTCATTCCTCAGCAGCATGCGTGAGCAGATCATGCTGAACGGAAAGGTTCATCCGGCTATCGGAATTTTCTGGCAGAAGAATTTCGACGAGTTGCGCGACGAACAGGTCCAGGTGGTGGAGTCGCCAAACTTAATCGGATCCGCAGAATCTGCTGAAAAGATCGCAGAACGGTATGAACAGAGCCGCCTGATCGAGACCCCGAAAAAAATTGGCTCACCGATTTTACAAGACCAGGACCGGCGCGAAATCGAGACTGAACAGTCGTTCGAAGATTCGGAAAACAGCGGCGAGGGTGTGTAAGATTTTAATCGGTGTAAGATTAGAATCTGAGATTGTTTTTAATCAGTGTAAGAAAATAACCAGTCGCCGGAGACCGTCAGCCGCTGTTATAGCTGGACTATAACAATGGACGCAATACGCGTATAGCGCTTATTGTGCTACTAATACTAGCATAATAGGCGCTTTTCTTTTTGCGGCGGCTGTTCTATCTGTTATAGCATTGTAGCGAGCCGGATTTTTGACGGTGTAAGCATGGGATGGTAGCATGTACGGAAACACGCCACAAGCCGCCCACAAGCCGCTACAATCGGTTTTAATGGTTTTAGCGTGCAAGTATGCCTTGAAAGCATTAAAACGCAATACAGACGGTGCTAGAGGCCTTGTGCGCGATTTCGTGTTTTTTGACGGCTCCCGGAATCTGCTATAATACGTGATCACGTGCACGTGAGAGCGTCTGTAATGCGCTACAATTGAATTTAAAGGCATTGGTCGACCTATAACACGCCCACGCGCCTACAATCGCATTGTAGGGCCTTTACGGGCCTTGTGTGGCCTTGTGCGGCTTGTGTAGGTGTATGGCTGCAAAGTGCATAATTCGAATTTTAGACACAAAAAAAGAGGGCTTTTTATGCCCTCTTAAACTGAAAATCTTGAATCGGTTCACTAAATAACTTCGGTACAGGATATATAAAGTAACCATTGTTAATAAGCCTGACATCACTAGCAAGGTAGATTCTAGGTTTTACAAGTCCTTGCCAATTGTCCCATAGTTCTACATTGTGGGTAGCTATCCATTTAGCGCCCCGTAACGTGTTAGATTGTCCAATGTATTTATAGTCATACTGTCCACCGATAACTACATATTTTTTCATTGTTTTTTCTCCTCTCATGCTCTTTTATAGATCTGAATTTGTGTCCACCTTGAAACTACTTCTTTTCTTGTTTTGTCGTCAATAAATGGGATTTCGATTTTTTCAAAGTCGGCCCCATGTCGAAATATACCCATACCATACGGCGGTAAATTTTCGGCCCCTGATACGTCGATTATATTTCTGCTATCGCGTGCTGTCGCCGTCTTTAATGCAATTCTTGACGGCATGTTACACTTGATATCAGTACTTAAAATGGTTGCTAATGGGCTTTGTGTGGCAAGAATAACATGTATTCCGGCCGCCCGTGCCAACTGTAAAATTCTTTGCACAAGCGGTGATATACGTTTTTTAGCAGTCAATACCAAATCAGCGTACTCATCAATTATGATATAGATTTGCGCGCCACTATACGATTTTACACCGCTTGCGCGCATTGCAACAAATCGGCGTTCCATTGTCTTTATGACGGATTCAAGAGCCGTGCATGCGTCGTTCACATTATCAGCATATGCCATGACTTGCGGTAAGTGGCGGTATTCGTACAATTCCACCATTTTAGGATCCACAAGAACCAACTTGACTTTGTCCGGCCCCGATTCAAGCAATGAGCAAATCAGGCCATTGATTAACACGCTCTTGCCCGTGCCTGTCGCGCCCGCTATCAATAAGTGCGGCTCTTTTAAAAGCCGCTTGAAAATGTCATTGTCCATTGTTTGCCTCTTTTATATATCCATTTTCTAATGCGCGTTTGACGGTGTATAAGTCGGAATAGGCTATTTCTAAGTTGCGGAAAGCTTTAAACGTGATTTTTTCACCGTCGGCAAATGTACATTGCCTGTAATATGCTAGCAATTCCGACTTTGTTACAATTGCATTTTCAGATGGTAAGTAATACCTTTTCATTCCTCTGTTACCTCGTTTTGGTTGACGATATAGCCCTTGCGCATTGCGCGCCCGATACTGTTTAGTTCAAAAGCCTGTGAAGCTTCAAAGCGCCACCGCTTGAAAGATAGTTCTTTTTCGTACTCGCGCCACATTGCGAGTAGTTCGTTTTTTGTCACTACTTTATCAAATGACGGAAGATAATAGTGCTTCATATCTTCACCCTCCAGTGAAAAAGAGGCGGCTTGTTATGCCACCTCTGAAACTGTCCAATCAACATCATTTACCCAGATAGGGCAAATCATAATGAATGTGTCATGTACTGCGGAGCCGCAAATGGGGGAACGCCTGGAGCTCTGGAACCATTCCCCGTCAGGGTTAAACACGCTCAGTACTGTAAACCATTCATCATTGAGGTATACGTTTTCGCCGTCTGCCCTCTTAAGGACTCTAGCGTTGCCCTCGTCTCTGTTGAGTGTGTACGGGGAGACTTTGCACGGCTTGCCTTCTTCCTTCGGGAGGCAATTTGTTAGTCTCGTCTCGCATTCCTTCGGAAGCTTCTTTGTGTCGTCCGCTCTTACGGTTGTACCGCTTGCCACCTCAACGAAACGAGGGGAAGCAATACGAAAAGCTGTGTCGTAGAGTTCTTCGGGGACGACCACAAGAAAGTGACCGTCTGAGATATAATAGGCCCCGTCGATGGTATGCTCAATAATGAGTGTTGGCTGTTTTGCAATCAGCTTCACGGCCTTGTCAATGCGCTTCGAGTATTCGTTTCTTTTCATGGTTTCATCCTCCTGTGATTGTTCTATGGTTGTACTGGTTTATGGATTCTTCTGTGACTTCATGCATACTCTTCTAGGACTTCTTCGAGGACTGAGGAAAGCAGATAGCAACGAATTGTCACGTCCAACGCCTCGAAGTTGCTTTGTCTGAAGTATTCCTTTGCTCTGTCCCAGTCATCAAAGCAATCAATTGCCTCGACCATTAAATCCCAATTAGCAAGTACATATTCCTGCGCCTTGTAACGGTTGAAAGTGTAAGAGCCGCTTGCGTTCCCTGTCACCTCGTCAGCTGTCCACAGTCTTTCTTCTACTTCCTCCCTGAAGCTGTCTCTATCCAGTTCTGCGGCTTCCTCTTCTGTGAAGGTGTAGTTGTCTTCCAGATACTGGAGAATATCGCGCTTCATTGCTTCCCTGTAGTTATATTCCATGCTTTCCTCCTCTGCGCTCTCTCTGGCGCTCTCTGTGGCCTCTGTAGCCTCTTCTGTGCGCGCCCCTTATTTAGGACATCTTTATATTAACACGCACTCATAATAATGTATAGTAAAATCTTACGTATACGTGATAAAATGAGTGACCGCTCAATGTGTGCGTCCGCTTCGGCCCTTGTGTGGGTGTGGGCATGGGTGGCGCGTGGGTGGCGCAAGTACTAACCCCATCGCGACCCTTTTTTATTAAAATATTTAATAGATATGCCCTAGTTCATTAAAAATTTTAATAGTTGGACGTGGGCGGCTATTGTCAATTTGCACAAAGTGAATCACCGTTTCAAAAGTGAAAAGTTTTGACACTGTCGACCGCCTACCATCTTTTTGTGTGGCCTGTAAAAAGCTGAAAAGGGTAAATTTAATACGGGGGATGTGATCACAAAAAGCGTTTTGAAGGTTGGTAGTACTACAAATATCGCCCACAATGGCAAGGGCACGGGGGAAAACGACCAGGCTGCAGACGGCGGGGGTAACCCCCTCTTACACCGCGCAAAACAAAAAATACCGCTATGACGGCGGTAGCTATTAGAATGACTACTGGGATTATTACGGTTATGATGGATAAGATTAGGAGAGCGGTAGGGATAATACTGCTTACGGAATGAGTACGGCGGGTATACGGCTGATCAGTACTGCCACAAGGCTGATAAGAAAACTGACACGGAATAATTCTCCTACGGCGATTTTAAAATGCCGCAGAAAATAAAAAAGGGCGGTATAAGGATTATTAATGGATTACCGCCTATTTATTATATATATTAATATATACGCGCACACGTGCGTACACGCGCACACGCGCAGGAAACGTTAAATGGGGGTGGCGCGAATATTTTCCTACTATGCGCATTTTACGAGGTGGCTGAGTGGGCGCTCAAATATCACGTATCCATGCTTTTGCGCTTGATTAATATGCATGCGTGATGATATACTCTTCTTACAGAGGAGGTACACACCATGAGAGAACAAGATGTAATCAAGAAAGCCTTAAGGACACTGAAGATCACCCAGACCAAGCTTGCCGAACGCCTCGGTTATGCCAGTCAGGCCGGAGTTGCCCAGATCGTTGGCAGAGATCGAAAGTCCATCACTGTTCAGCTTCTCGCCAAAGTCGTTGACGCTATGGGATGCGAACTGGTCATCCGCAGTAAGGAAGATCCGTCCCTTGAATGGATCATCACAGCAGAGGAGGAATCAAAATGATTTATGGATACGCGCGTGTCAGCACCATCGGTCAGGCCCGTGACGGAAACAGCCTAGAGGTCCAGGAGCGCGACCTCCGTGCTGCCGGAGCGGAGCAGATCTTCGCTGACTCCTTCACAGGAACCAAGGCGCACCGTCCTCAGCTTGACAAGCTGATGAGCGTACTTCAGCCGGGTGACACCGTCGTGGTCTGCAAACTGGATCGTATCGCTCGTTCGACCAAAGGCGGAATCGAGATCATCGAGGAGTTCATCAATCGCGGATGCACTCTCAACGTCCTCAATATGGGACGCTTTGATGACACTCCGACCTCGCGGCTGATGGTGCATATCATGTTAGCCTTTGCGGAATTTGAACGTGATATGATCGTCCAACGGACTACGGAAGGAAAGGACGCAAAGCGTTCCAGAGGCGAACTGAAGGAAGGCCGTCCGCATTCCGTAATCGATATGGCCCTCTATCGCGAACTGGAATGCCTCTATTCCGCACGGAAGATCTCCGCTGAGGAGTGCGCCAGTAAGCTTGGCGTATCTCGATCAACCTTCTTCCGGCTGATAAAGCAGTCAGCCTGACACCATCTACCCTCGGATACCCTCCGGGGGTATATTTATGCACCAAGACCTTTGCCGATTTCCCCTCCGCTTAACTGCCTTTACGGAATGGCTGTGATATACTCGCCTTGTAGAAACATCCAGATTCTTTTTTTCATTGCTTTCTCCTGATCCACCTTTCTGCCATAAGAGTACGCATGATCGGTTGGTGTTCCGCACCTGACGGTTCGACTCCGTCACATGTGTTTGAGCACTGATGATTCCTCCATGAGTATGCTCATCCTATAATTTCATAGCGGCAGTGAAGTGAGTCTTTCGGGTTCCTCGCCGTGCACACTGCCGCGCTTCGGGGGCGTAGTTCATCAAGTAGAACACTCGGCTTTGAACCGAGAGGTAACAGGAGCGGAGCCTGTCGTCCCTGATTGAGGTCTTGCCGACCTCACCTGGTATCCATTTTCTGCGACGACCTTTCTTTTCTCGATTGTTTGTATCTCCTTATCGGTAAGGGGCGGTGTATGCCGCCTCTTTATTTATACTAAAATTTTGACAGGGAGGTTTTGTGTGAAGAACCAAGACATAGCGAAGGCTATACTGCTGTCTGTCAGACAGAATCCTGACGACCTGGTCCCGTACAACGATGCTCTTGGAGTGGCAAGAGAGTGGGTGAAGGAAGACTTCGACAGCGCTCATAAATTCATCCACATGCTTTACAATCCGATAGACCACGCGATAGCTGCCGCTGTTGAGCGGAAGGATTACGACGTGCTTCCGGTTTTGGATCAGCTGAAATTCGGGCTTCTGCTGTTCGGCGCACAGGACTTCTTCGACGACTATCTGCAAGCTGTTGAGTACGGAAAGCCGCTGTGGAAGCAATTCTATCTTCCGCGCCGTCACTATCTGCGGCGGTACGTGGATGCCTATCAGGAAATCATTGACGGAAAACTGGACTTCCTGTCGATCTCCATGCCCAAGCGATCAGGAAAGGCTGTCACACTTGATACGCCTATTCCGACTCCGTATGGATTTAAGCGCATGGGTGATATTCGTGTGGGCGACCTGGTCATGGCGAGAGATGGCTATGACACGACGGTAACAGGTGTTTTTCCGCAAGGGAAGGTGCCTGTTTATGAAGTACGCTTTACGGACGGCGCTACGGTGAAAACCTGTGCGGAACACCTATGGAAGGTACGTTTCCATAACGTCAATTCACCATCCGGCAAATGCGGATATTCCGAAAGAGTCATGTCCACTGGCGACATCATGAAGCACGGACTGCGCGGTGGCAAAGGTCGTGGTGAGCACAATGTCTTCTCCGTGGAGTATTGCGAACCAGCTGAGTTTCTCTATCAGGAAGTGCTGATCGATCCGTACGTCCTTGGTGTTCTTCTTGGCGATGGTGGTCTTACGGAAAGTACGGTAAACATCACGACTCCTGATGCGGAAATCATCGAGTATGTCAGTACCCATCTGCCGGAGGGCGATATCTGCGAACGATATCAAAAGAAGAAGGACTGTTGGAGAATCCACTCCGAAACTAGGAAGTATGACTCCGGCGGTCATCTTGTGAAATGTGCGACTGCGGAAGCACTGGAACATTACGGATTGCTTGGTAAGCGTTCTTATGAAAAGCATATTCCTGATGATTACGTCTTTACGACATCTGAGATGCGTCTGGAATTACTCAGGGGGCTGCTTGATACTGACGGTTACGCACAGTCAAAGGGTATTGAGTTTTCCACTACATCGCCTCAATTACGTGATGCTGTGATGTTCATTGTTCGTTCTCTTGGCGGCTATGCTTCATGCAAGGTTCGTATGGGAAGTTATACAAAGAATGGTGCGCATATTCAGACGCGAGAGAATTACCGCATCAACATTTGCTTTCCGTCATCGATTAATCCCTTCAAGTTATCACGCAAGGCCAATGCGTATAAGCCTAAGCGTGAAAAGCTTTACAGGTACATCGAGAGCATTACGCCTTGCGGAGAAGAAGAGGCCCAGTGTATCTGCGTTGATAATGATGAGCATTTGTATCTTGTTGGGACGTACTTTGTGCCAACACATAACAGTCAGCTAGGCATTAATTTTATCAACATGATGTCTGGACGGAGACCTGACAGAGCAACACTTGCGGAAGGCACTGGCGACGACCTCGTCCGATCATTCTATACAGGGTGCCTTGAATATCTGCTTATTCCGTCCGAATATCACTACTACGACATCTTCCCTGATGTGTACATCTCCCAGACGAATGCCGACTTGAAGACGATCAACTTCAACGAGAAGTCAAGATTCCCCACAATCATGTGCCGCTCGATTGACTCTCGTCAGGTCGGTCTTTCCGAAGCAACGAACCTTCTCTACCTCGATGACTGCGTGGAGGGACGTGAGGAAGCCAAAGACAGGTCCAGGCTTGACCGCAAGTGGGAAGTCATCTCTGGTGATATCTTAGGCCGTGCCATTGAAGGTACACCCATTGTCATCTGCGGAACAAGGTATTCCCTCTACGACCCGATTGGCAGACTGCAAGAGGAGATGGCGAAGCAAGGCAAACGAACTAAGATCCTTGAGACTCCGGCCCTGGATCCTGAGACGGACGAGACAAACTTTGAGTACGTCAGAGAGGGGCAGCACGTCTTCACTACCCAATACTTCCGCGACCAGCGCGACATGCTTACGGAAGAGCAGTGGATGAGCGAATTTCAGCAACAGCCCTTCGAAGCCAGAGGTATCCTCTTCCCCAAGCATCGTCTGAACTACTTCTACGAACTGCCTGTCGACAGGGAGCCTGACGCGATTGTGGCCTACGCTGACACTGCGGAAAAAGGTGAAGACTATTGCGCACTGGTAGTTGGCTATATCTACGGCGATGATGTCTATATTCCGTATGTGGTGTATGATGATTCGCCGCCCGAAGCTACAAAGCCGGAATGCGCACACGCCCTGATTGACAATCACGTCGTATCTGCATGCTTCGAGTGCAACGCTGCCGGTGAATACTTCGCGCGAGATGTCATGACGATCATGGAAAATCATGGATACAGTTGCGATGTGCGGACTAAGCGCTCACTGGCAAACAAGCAGACAAGAATAGAATTTGCTTCTGATAATATTATTAAACACTTCTACTTTCTCCATCCCTCGAAATATCCCAAAGCAAGCCAATATGCTTTCTTCATGAAAGCTGTTCAGACGTATACACGCTCAGGCAAAGTGCCTCACGATGACGCTCCTGACGCTTTAGCCGGTCTGGAAAATTACATCCGTGGCCGCCTCACTGGCAACGCCATAGAGATCATCGACAGACCGTTTTAATGGCAATCGGCAAAAGTGCCGGATGGGTGTTGGTTGACATAATCTGTGCTATATGTTATGTGACATCTAACACAGACGATTTTCGATAAAGGTGACGAGATGTACAAAGAAGGCACAGTAATGACCGGCTTTCATGGTCGGCGTGAGATCCTGACGGACGTTCAGGAGATTACTCAGGACAATCTGGAAGAGGTATTGAATGCGGCGGTCATTTCGCATGCGGCAAATGCTGTGCGGATCGAGTACCTCTACAACTATAGGCGCGGTATCCAGCCCATCCTGTACAAGGAAAAGGAATATCGCCCAGAGATCAACAACAAGGTGATTGTTAACAGGGCTGAGGAAATTGTCGCGTTCAAGACGGGATATTTGCTCGGCGAACCTGTCCAGTATGTGTCCCTTGGCCTCCACAGCGACACTGTTGATGAAGAGATTACACGTCTGAACAGCTTCATGCTTGCGGAAGACAAGTACGGCAAGGACAAGGAGCTGGCTGACTGGATTCACACATGCGGCCTTGGCTACAGGTACATCATTCCGAAGAAGGACTATGAAGAAGGCGATGCTCCGTTTGGCATCTATATTCTGGATCCGCGCAATACCTTCACGGTGAAGCGCAACACCCCAGACAGGAAAGTCCTGATGGGCGTGACATTCACCGTTGATAATCAGGGCATTACCCACTACACGTGCTATACGGAAAACCTTCAAGCGACCGTCACATCACCTGGCGGCGCGGTCTTCGAAGAGAATCCTCTCGGCATGATTCCCATCATCGAGTACAAGCACAATTCCGTAAGGATGGGCGCCTTCGAGGCGGTCTTGTCCATCCTCGATGCGATAAACCTGATTGAATCCACCTCCCTTGACAATATGGAACAGGTCGTACAGGCCCTGATGCTTTTCCACAATGTGGACATCAGCAAGGAAGACTTCGACACGCTCCGTGAGAGAGGCGCTCTCAAGTTCCGTGATATCGATCCGACGCTCAAGGGCGAGATCAAATACATCATGAACAGCATTGATGGCGTTGCGGCAAATGCGACAGTCGGCGACCTGTACGATGCAGTTCTGACTATCTGCGGAATGCCGAACAGGAATGGAGGTTCGAGCACTTCCGATACCGGAAAGGCAGTAAATTTGCGCGACGGATGGGCCTCTGCCACAAGCCGTGCTGCAGATTCTGAGGCGATGTTCAAGACGGCTGAGCGTAAGGCACTGCGGGTCTTCGTGGAGATCGCAAACGCTCTCGAAGGTACGCACCTCAAGGCTTCCGACATCGATATCTCACTTCCTCGCCGCAATTACGAGAACATCACAGAGAAGGCCAATGTGCTCTTAATCATGCTCCAGAATCCGAAGATCCATCCTCGTCTGGCGTTCGAGCACTGCGGCATGTTTGTTGACCCCGACAGGGCATATGAAGAGTCAATGGAGTACTACGAGGAGTGCCTTGAGAGAGGGCTGATGAACCATGAGGGAGCCGAAGATAACACAGGAAGCGATAGCGACACTGGAAGCGATTCTCCGCAAGGGGAGTCAAGCGGAAGTGAAGATGGAGCAGTCACAGGTCGCGATAATCGAACTAAAGCGGAAGCTTAAGTACAAAGGTGGTGGCAAGGATGAGCAGTAAAGAGCGATTCCTCACCGTCTTTGACGAGATTAATCGACTGATTCCGACAAGCTATATCACCGCTATCGAGAACAGTGAGGACATGCCTGATGCGGAATCTCGCAAGAAGAAGATCGCTGATGACATTATCGAGGATCTGCTCTCCATCCTGATAAATGCCTATACGGAAGGCGTAGCGGACATCTCCGAGACCTTCGGTGCAGACATCGATGCCGACATGGATGACATGTACGATGCCATCTATTTCGTCTGGGGAGACGGAAAGACCTTCGAAGACAGGATCCGTGAACATGTCGAGAACGGCAATGCGGAAGCGGTCATTAGAGTGGCTGAGACGGAAGCACATCGTGATTATTCCGCTGGTCAGGCAGACTCCATCCAGAACGGTAGAGCATCAGGGGCCATTGCAAGCGACCTGACAATCATGAAGCGGTGGAACACCATGCGCGATCCGAAGGTACGCGAGACGCACGAATACCTCGAATCAATGGTCGTTCCGGCTGACGACGACTTCTACACATTCGACGGCGACCATGCTCCGTATCCAGGGGCATTCGAGAAGACAGAGAACAATGCAAATTGCCGCTGTCTGCTCACATATGAGGCTGTTTGAGCCGCAAGGCTTTTAAACATATATGCGCCAGGGAAGGCGCTTAACAAATTCCGCAAAGACAGACAAGTCGAAAAAACAGACCAACATGCAGAGGGAACTGCTCAAACGCAAGGAGGACGACCATGAGTTTTTTATCCGATCTACTTGGAAGCGCTTATCACGAAGGCATGACAGAAGACGATATTTCCTCGGCTCTGGAGGCCGCCGGAGTAGGGAATGGCGCATCCGAGATCACCAAGCTGAAGAATCTGCTGTCAAAGGCGAACAGCGAAGCCGCAAGTTACAAAAAGCAGTTGAGAGACAAACAGACTCCCGATGAAGCGGAAGTAGCCGCCCAGAAGGAAGCTTACGATGCGCTCATTGCGGAGCGCGATGGACTGCTTGCCGACAAAAAGACTCTCCAGAGGACGATCAGCATTGCGGAACAGACTGCCAAGCTTGTTGGAATCGGATATGACTCGGCTCTCGCAACTGAGACTGCCACAGCGATGATTGACGGCGACACTGCCAAAGTCATCGAAAACCAGTCGAAGGTTATGGAGGCCGTCCGAAAGAATGCGGTTGCAGATAGGCTGCGCGGAATGCAGCAACCTGCACCTGGCGCATCATCTGGCGGCGTTGACTACCAGAAGAAGATTGACGAAGCAAGAGCGTCTGGTGATTGGGCGGCAGTCGCGTATTACACGCGAGTGTCCGAACAGGACGCGCAGAACCAAGAGTAAATAAAGGAGGCCTACTATGGCAGTAGCTACATCTTTTGGAGTACTTAACTATTCCGGCATGCTCTTCAATAAGGGCAATACGAGGACTCCGCTGTCCTCGGCTATCGGCGGCAGAATCAAGACCACCGATCATGTTGAATTTGTAACTGGTCAGGAGTATACGACTGGGACTGCTTCTCAGCCTGCTATCTCCGAGACCGCTTCCCTGACTGCTCCTCAGCCGACTGTGATCACTCGTGAGCAGAAGACGAACGTGACGCAGATTTTCCATTATTCCGTTGGTGTTTCCTACGCCAAGGAAAGCAACATGGGCACTCTGTCCGGCGTGAACATCGCTAATCAGGTTGCTAATCCGATGAGAGAACTCGACTTCCAGGTTGCCGCCAAGATGCAACAGGCGGCTAACGACATCGAGTACACCTTCATTAACGGCGCGTACAACAAGGCAACCTCCGACGCGACCATCAACAAGACTCGTGGCCTTGTGAATGCTGTCGATGAGAATAACGTCATCGCGATGGAGAGCAAGCCGCTCGGCATTTGGGATGTAGCCCAGGCTATGAAGCTGATTCAGGAGGCCAATGCCCCTGTCGCCAATCTGGCTCTGTGGGTTGATGCTACGACTCTTTTCCAGCTCAATGCTGATGCCGCCCAGAATGGCCTGACGGTCGTTCCGGCAGCCAGAGAGGTCAATGGCATTCAGCTTTCCTCGATCATCACTCCGCTTGGCGTTGTTTACCTGTACCTTGGCGAGTACCTTCCGGCTGGTACGGCTCTGCTCCTCAACCTTGACGTGATTTCGCCGGTTTATCAGCCGATTCCTGGCAAGGGGTCATTTTTCCTTGAGGAACTCTCGAAAGTAGGAGCCGGAACGACTTATCAGCTGTTTGGTCAGGTCGGCCTTGACCACGGCCCGATGTGGTATCACGCTAAGTTCACCGGCATCTCAACTGCCTTCACGAAGCCGACCTACAGCCGCTCCGTATACGTTGCCAATGCTTCCGAGATCGGCGCTTAACTGACGGAAAGAGGTGAGCAGAATGACAAAAACTGAGATGGCTAATCGCCTACTCCTCATGACGGAAGAGAAGGATGTGGACATTCTGCTTGCCTACATTGACATGGCTGAAGACGTAATCCTTCGGCATTTGTATCCCTTTAGAAGTGATGTGGTGAGCGTCCCCGACCAATACCAGACGGTGTGGGTCGAGGTCGCCGCCTACATGATAAACAAGCGAGGAGCGGAAGGTGAGAGTGTACATCTTGAGAACGGCATCAGCCGTCATTATGAGGATGGTGACATCCCTCCAACACTGCTCCGCAAGCTTGTGCCGTATTCGGGGGTGCTTTGAGATGCGCCTCCAGGCACGGAATACTCGCGATGTCTGGTACTGCCTGTATCAGGGAGTGGAAGATCAGACGGATGGGTATTCTGGGTGGGAAACAAGTGAACAGAAGGTGATTTACGGAAAGCCAGTCAAGGCACGCATGAATGTGGCCTTCACAAGCGGCATGGCGCGAGAGATGCCCTACGGCATTTCAGTTCCTTATGACAAGCTGCTTGTTACATGCGACATGGATTGCCCAATCGACGAACACTCCGTGCTTTTCATCGACAAATCCCCAGAAGAATCTGACTATGACGGAAATCCAGATTACGACTACATCGTGACGCGAGTAGCGCCATACCTGAGCCATATCCTGATTTCCGTGAAGAAGGTGAAGACCTCATGAGCAGTAAGACTGTTCGGGTGACACTCGATAAAGACAGCATCGACAATGCCGTAGCTGAGTTGCTCAGGTTTAAGAACAAGATCCAAGAAGGCACAGCGGCATTTGTCGAGACTCTTGCATCAATCGGCGTGGAACAGGCTAGGGAGGGTTTCTCCTCTGCCGAGTATGACGGCACGAACGATGTGAGCGTCAGCTTTTCGGAGCCAAGCGATTACACCAAGACTGTAGAGGCCAAGGGTGACGCGACGCTCTTTATCGAGTTCGGAACTGGCGTTGTCTATCCTGATGATCATCCAGAAAAGCCGCCTGACATAGTCGGCAGAGGTGAGTACGGAAAGGGACATGGTTCCAGCTCAGATGGTTGGTATTATCCAAGCGAGAATGGGCTAGGTTCCAATGGGTCTTACAAAATCAGGCCAAGCGGTAAAGTCGATGACAAGTGGGTACACACCTACGGCAATCCGGCAAATGCATGCATGTACAACGCACGGAAGCACCTTGAAGAGATCTTCATGGAGAAAGCTAAGGAGATTTACGACCAATATGATTGATTGTGAAGAAGAGGTATACACCCGATTAGCAGACATCCTCCGTGAAACCTACGATGACGGCATTTATGTCACTGGGGAGTATGTCAGAGCGCCGTCATCCTTTCCACATGTGTCCATCGTCATGATGGATAATCCGTCACTAAAGCAATGGCAAGACAACCGTCTCGAAGACGTGATGGTTGAGCCTGTCTTTGAGATAAATGTTTATTCCAACAAGAGGGGCGCGAAAAAGACTGAGTGCAAAGCGATTGCCAATACCATCGACAATGCGCTCACTAAGATGAATTTCCGACGAGTGGCCTACACTCCGGTCCCGAACCTGGAAAACGCTACTATATATCGCATCGTCATGCGCTATCGCGGAATGACGGACGGCACTTACTTCTACAGGAGGTAAAGCTATGTCAGCTACAAACACCTATATGACCTATCTGATGCACGGCACTGGCACTGGAACGGTCACCTATGAAAAGCTTCTCGACATCACTTCCTTCCCGGATATGGGCGAGGATCCTGATCTGCTTGAGACGACTA
>Ga0326511_10000694_pt1 | contig 29544 bp, 41 predicted proteins | sample 0_2496_0518_D_FD_203701 | JGI IMG/M metagenome (GOLD analysis project Ga0326511, IMG submission 203701) | Bovine rumen microbial communities from UC Davis, California, United States - 0_2496_0518 | ecosystem: Host-associated > Mammals > Digestive system > Stomach > Rumen | place: USA...
TAGAGGGACGACACACACCATGTTTTTGACTTTTTTTGAGCCAACATTTTTACACCCTATCCAGGGTCGGCTGGAGGGTTTGCGCTGACTACGGGTATTTACGGCAGAGCGCACCGGATTTTGCGCGACCTCCGATGATTTCTCTGAATTTCCGCCTATAAGTCACATTTTGAACTTTTAGGATAAATATGCTATAATAAAAGCAAGTGAGTTTGTAAGATAGCCACATTGCCTTTCGGCGTGTGGCTTTTTTCGTTAAAAGGCAGGCCTATGACGTTCGAAGAATTCCAAAAGCAGTTTGAAGACGCAGACGAGAAGAAACGTGCTGTCCTGTCCGGGCTTATCGAAGAAGCTTATGACTGCAAAAGCGAACTCGTGGAACTGAAGCGGCAGATACTGGACCTGAAGGAGCGAAAAGCGAAATTTGGCGTCATCGCAAAAAGGGAGAAACTGCTGATCCAGAAGCGGGCAAGCTACACCAACATGATGTCAAAACTTTGCCGGGAATTGTGCGCTGTCGATAATACCGGCATGGATGACGAAGGTTTGGAGGATTACGAATAATGCCCAAGATCGAAATCAAAACCATTCCCGGAACCGCCGAAATCGTTGAAAGGGCGGTCGAAGAAGAAAAGAAGCCTGAGAAGAAGGCCGAGAAGAAAAAGAAGTCCGAGAAAAAGACTGAGGAATAATGTCTTATTTTGCTGAGTATCTGAGTGAAATTCGCTCCGGTAAGATCATAGTCGGGAGAGAGCTCATGAATGAGCTTGAGTACCTTGAAGCCGACTTGACGAATCCGAAGTACCTGTATGACACATCAGACTCAGAAAAGCGCATCCGCTTTATTGAACGTGAATGCAAGCACTATGAAGCACCCTGGGCGGGGAAACCTTTCCTTCTTCTCTTGTGGGAAAAGGCAGTCATAGAAATCCTTTACAGTTTCAAAATCTGGGACGAAGACCTCCAGAGGTGGATCAGACGTTTCAAAGAAATGACGCTACTGGTCAGCCGCAAGAACGGGAAAACACCGCTTGTTGGTTCAATCATTCTTTCAGAGTTTTACTGCGGGGAAATCGGCACAAAGGTCATGTGCTCATCCAATGACTATGACCAGGCGTCCCTGATGTTCGATGGGGTAAACGCCATGCGTGAGGAATCGCCTCGTTTGGATGGGACATCCCATAAGAACATCAAAGGCATTTTCATGGGGAATCCAAAAAAGAAGAATGCCCGCGGGAAGTTTTCGTACCAGAATAAAGGATCCATCCGGAAGATGTCCTCAAAGGGCGGCGCGAAGGAAGGTCGAAACCTCAAAGTCGTTGTGGCGGATGAGGTGCATGAAATGCAGGACAACCGTCTGATCGAACCACTGCGTCAGGCAATCTCCACACAGGACGAGCCACTATTTATAGAGATCTCCACCGAAGGATTCATTAATGATGGCTATCTCAGCACACGCCTTGACATGGCACGGAAGATCCTTTCGGGTGAAGCTGTCAATGACCGTTGGTTAATCCTGTTGTATACACAGGATTCGGAAGAAGAAGTCTGGCAAGATGAGCAGGCATGGTACAAGTCGAATCCGTCATTAGGCGCAGTCAAGAAATTCTCATACCTTCGTGAGCGGTTAGAAGAAGCGCGGCAACAGCCAAGCACCAGAGCCTTCACGCTTGCGAAAGACTTCAATATCAAGCAGAACGCCACCGTAGCGTGGCTGAGTCTGGATCAGATCAGGGACGAGGGAACATTCTCTCTTGAGGAATTCCGTGGACTGCCCTACATCGGCGGGTGTGACTTTGCGGAAACGACAGATCTGTGCGCCGCGGTCATCATGCTGAAGAAGCCTGATGAGGACACGACTTACCTGTATCCGCATTACTGGATCCCAGAAACTAAGGCGGATATCCAGTTATCCGATGGAGATAACGCGCTGAATCCCGAAAAGAAGGATTACCGAGAATGGGCGCGGATGGGATACGTCACCATCTGCCCGGGATCGGAAGTCTTCGTTGCCGATGTGGCGGAATGGTTCTATGAGCTCTATAAGCTTTATCACGTCTATCCCTTCAAGGTTGGATATGACAACCGCTTTGCTCTGGAATTCCGCAGACGCTTTGAGGATCTGATCGGGACAGGCGTTGCGGAACAGGTGCTGCAAACGACCGTCAGCCTGTCAGAGCCGATGCGGTCCATGGAAGCGGAACTGACCATGCACCGCGTCCAATACAATCAAAATCCCGTTTTCAGATGGAATCTTGAAAACATTTCCGTTGAAACGGATAAAGACGGATACATCAAACCGAAGAAGAATTTCGGTAATCCCCGTAACCGCATTGATGGCGGTGCTGCTGCGCTCAACTGCTATGCCATGCTCCAGAGGAACAGGGCTGAATATCTTGAGACTGTCAAGGTGATGGCGCAGAGCAGAACACCGGAAGGAGTCGCAGCGTAATGGGCTTATCTCAATGGTTCCAGAAACTGCTCGGTAATCGCACCAGGGAGGACAGCACCCAGAACTGGATCATGTCCCCTTACGTTTTTACCGCGAGTGGATACAAAGTAGACGAAGACGGATGGGTATATCCAGAAGAGAATATCTATGAAAGCGATGCGGTCAATAATCCTATTGACAAAATCGCGACCGAGGTATCCAAAGTAAATCTTCGGTCTATTGTTGTAAAGGAAAGTAAGATCACCATCCAGGATGATGATATCTCACGCCTTTTTGCCTACCACCCCAATCCGTTGCAAACCACCGCGGACTTCATGAATGCGCTTGTCTGGATGCGGGCGAAGTACGCCAACACTTTTGTGTATCCTCAATTCACCTGGGTGACCGATAAGCTTGGCCAGAAGCATAAAAAATTCACCGCATTCTGGATCCTGAAACCGATCGACTTTGAAGTAGGCACAGATGAATCCGGGAATGTCTGGGAAATCAAATTCATCTTGACCACAGGGGAGGAATACATACTTCCTTATGAGGACATCATCCATCTGAAATGGCGCAGAGGCACAAACCTTTTTAAAGGCGGCGGGGACGACTTTGGATTCCCGAACACATCTGACCTGACGAAATCCGTCAACGCTCTGAATGCTACCATTGAGGGGTTGCCGAAGGCTGTGCTGTCATCGCTCCAAATCAAAGGCGTATATAATGTCAAATCTCTTCTGGAGCGCGCCAGGATGGATGAACAGCGTGACAACTTTGAAAAGCACATCCTGGACTCAAAGATGGGCATGGTCGTGACCGATCTTGGCGGGGAGTTTACGCCTGTCAATATGCAGTCTCCGGTCATCCCCGAAGGCCTGACGAAATTCATGAAGGACAGCATCAATCAGCGTTACGGAGTTTCCGAAGCGATTCTGAGCGGTGACTATACCGCAGATCAGTACGATGCTTTCTTTAAGGCCTGTGTAGAGCCATTTATGAATGACTTTGAGCAGGAGATGACCGCGAAGTGTTTTACGAAGCGGGAAAAAGAGATCGGGCATCGGGTCCGCGGTTACTTTAGTACCTTGCGGTATATGTCCGTGAACCAGAAGCAGGAAATGGCCAAGATCGCATTCAATACCGCTCTGATGGACATCAATGGTGTCCTGGACATGTTCGGTCTTGACCCGATCGAAGGCGGTGACCGCAGACTGCAATCCCTGAACTATGTCAATGCCAATACGGTTGACCAGTACCAGGCGGACCGTGTAGGAAGCAGCACCACACAGGAAGAGCCGTCTGACAGCACAGCAATGAGCACCGGGGAAGGTGGAAAAGAATGACAATCGACAAAAGCAGAATCGAACGAAGGACAATGAAAATCGGCGTGCCTGAAGAAGTGAAAGCCGTAGAAGGCGGGCCGTTTGCCAATGACAAAATGATCGTGGAAGGGTATGCGGTGCTTTTCGAATCACCGCAGACATACACCTGGGGCGAAGAGACATATACAGAGACTATCTCCAGAGATGCACTTACTGGAGCTGATATGCGGAGAACAGTCATGCGTTACAACCATAATGATACTGTCTTCGCGATGGCCCGCGTCAAGAATGGCTCTCTCTCTCTGACCACTGATGAATTCGGTCTGAAGATCCGCGCTGAACTGATCGACACGCAGTCGAACCGCGATCTCTTTCGGATGATTCAGGACGGTCTGATCGATGAGATGTCCTTTGCCTTTACGGTCGCTCCAGGAGGTGACGTTTGGGAATATTCCGACGATTATAAGACCGTAAAGCGGACGATCAACGCCATTGAAACAGTCTATGACGTTTCTGCCGTAGACAATGGGTTTTATGAGAATACCAGTATTCACGCCAGGGCTTTTGATGGTGTGGACGCACTGAAAGCGGAAGCCGAAAAACGGAAACTGGAATTGGAGAAGGCGCGGGCTATTGCCCTCGCCAATGCGTAAGTAATCAATAAATAAACAGCCTTTCTTCTGTGGCTTGGACGAGGCACAGAGCTATTGGACGGTAGGACAAGGCACAGGAGAAACTGAAATGAAGGATAAGCTCCAGAAAATGCTTTCCGAAAAGAATACCCGGAAAGCAGAAATTGTAAAAAGCATTGAAGCTTCTGAATCCGTCGAGGATATCAAACGCTTCTCTGCCGACCTCGAAAAACTGAATGGCGAAATCCGTGACCTGGAAGCGATGCTTGCCGATCTTCCTGATGAAGCGGAAGCCCGCACCGAAGCGGTAACCGCTCCGATCCCGCCTGTTGTCAAGGCCGAAGCGGAAGAAGCCCGCAAGGCTCCGGCTGAAGTCAAGACCGACGACAGCAAAATCTACCGTTCCTTTGGCGAACAGCTTTCCGACATCAAGAAAGCCGCCATGGGTTACGGCGTCACCCCCGCGCTTGAAAAGTCTCAGCGTTCCATTCTCGGAATGAATACCCAGACCGGTGCCGATGGCGGTTATGCCATCCAGGTTGACTTCGCCAACCGCATTATGGATTCCGTCGTCACTCAGAGCGAGATCCTGAACCGGGTTGACCGCTATCAGGTCTCCGCGAACGCCAATGAGGTCTATGTGACCATGGTCAACGAGACCACCACCGCCAATGTATTCGGCGGCATCCAGGCTTATGTCGTTGAAGAGGGCGCACAGATCCCGACCGTCAAACCGGCCCTGCGCCAGATCCGTCTGGGCCTCAAGAAAATCGCCGCTCTGGCTTATGTCACTGATGAGCAGATGCGCGATGCTCAGTTCACCGGTTCCCTCCTGGAACGCGGCTTTGCCCTGGCAATTGCCCGCCTCCGTGAGAAGATGGTCATCGACAATGTGATCGCCAATCCCGGCACCACTGTCATCGCCAAAGAATCCGGTCAGGCTGCCGCTTCCGTTGTCGGCAAGAACTTCTTGAAGATGCGGAATGCTCTGATCAGCACTTCCCGTGCCAATGCCATCTGGACTATGCATCCAGATGTTGCCGCGGAACTTCCGGAGATGTACCTGTCCGGTGCTCACACCGACAAATTCATCTATATGCCTGAGAACGGCATCAGCGTCGCCGGTTACGACCGTCTGTTCGGACGCGAAATCATCGAAAGCGACTACTGCTCCGCGCTTGGCACTCAGGGCGATGTCCTGTATTGGAATCCGTTTGAATACCTTGAAATCTTCAAGGGTGGCGTCGAGACCGCGTCTTCCATCCATGTCGCCTTTGACACCGCGCAGATGGCCTTCCGGGCGATCAGCTATGTCAACGGTATGTGCAAATACGATCAGGGCATCACTCTGGTCAATAGTCAGACCCAGCGTGCGTCTTACGTCACTCTGGCCACCCGCGCCTAATAGGGAGGTGAATTATGTCTTGCAGAATCTCTGAAGAAATCCTCATCACCCCTGTCATCGCTCCGGTCGCCCAGACCGCAGCCGGGAACACCACCGGTGCTTATGTTGCTTGCCCGCCCGCGCTCGGAACCATTGACTTTGTCATCCGCTCCGGTGCGCTTGCTGCCGGCAAGAAGGTCACCGTTGAAGTGTATCAGGCTAAAGACACTTCCGGTACCGGTGCTGCTGAACTGACCGCGTATGAAACTGTCTTCACCGCCCCGTCCGGTGGCGCGACTGACAACACCATCACCGTCAGTGTTGACAATGCAGATGTGACCCTCGGCTTTGTGACTGTCAAAGTCACCAATGATGCCGCGTCCGCTCTGCCGATCGATGCCTTTGCGATGACACGCAAAGTCTATCTCGTGTAAACAAAAGGATTGATTAAGATGGCCATTCTGACTGACGTGAAACAGGCATTAGGGATCTTTTACGATGAACCCGTGAAAAATGCTGAAATCTCCGGAATTATCGCCGGCGCGAAGGCATTCCTGCTGAACGCGGGATGGCCATCATCTGATCTTACTGCTGACGAAGAAACCGATCTCGCCAAACAGGCGATCATCACCTATGCCAAGATGGCGGTTAACACGGACCCGAACGAAATGAAGATGAACCCCGTGCTTGTGGGAATGATCGTACAAGCACGGGCCATCCCGGCGGAAGAGGAAACGGCTGAAACCACAGAAACGACCACCGCCGAAGGAGACGGGGAATGAAGATCCGAGCCAGGTTTAACACGGGCGTTTCTTTCTGGGAGAAGGTATCAGCCTATGTTCCCGGACAGGGAAATACAACTACATGGACACTTTACACCGAAGGCGAGATGTCCGTTTTCCCGTGTGAATGGCGGTCAAAATTCGGCTACGGTCGAAGGGGCAATGAAACCTTTGACGGTGACGCTGAAGGCGTTATCGACCGTGCTGCGGTACGTATGCCTTATATCCCGTCCCTTTATGACAAGCTTCGGACCGGCACCGTCATCGCCATCAAAGGCGGGGATGAATCCGCAATCGTGGAAGGTGAGCCTGACCCGGCTAACCCGAATGTCTATGAGACTTACGGTGGCATAGACAACATCTACGAGGAGAACCAGTACATCGAATTCCTGGTCCACCGATACGAGGTGATGGGATGAAAGACATTCTCGATCTCGTCCAACAGACCCTGGACAGCGTCCTTGCGGAAGACAACGTCAGGTCCTACTGGGGCCGCCGTGATGATGATCCGGACGCGAAAACGTCTGAATATATCATCTATACCTTTCGCGGGGACAGTGCTGACGTGTCCGCTGATGGAGATGTCATATACCGCATGATGACTGTGGAGCTTCAATACTACATCAGGTTCCGCATCGCCAGAACATACGCAGGAAGGCTCAAAGCCGCTGACAGGATGGATGCTCTCCGTGAGGCCATGCGGGCAGCAGGTTTCGGATGTCCTGCCGGGTGGGTTGAGATCGGAGATGTGGATGAAGTCGGTTTCGCCACCTTCGTGTCGTCTTACGACATTCCAAGACTTATGGACGGTGAATGATGCCATCAAAAGCTGTTGACCTGTCAAACCTTGCCAACGAGATCGAGAAGATCACTAACGCCTACAGAGGATATGTTCTGGAGGCTGTCGCCAATTCAATTGATGAGGCAGGTGACATCTATATTGCCGAAGCCAAAAAGATCACGGAGCAGACGTGCGAAACCGGCACAGGTGAATACGCCAGATCATGGACCAAGAAGCAGATGTCCAAGGCGAAATTCGTCACCTATATCGGCAACTCCAAACTGGTAAAGGCTCACAAGGAGGATGACAAGCCAACGATCCCGCTGATCAATATTCTGGAATATACAAAGGTTCCTGGGAAGGCCAGACCTGTCATCGATAAAGCCGTTGACAGCAGTAAAGATCAGATTGTCAATCTGATGATAAACAACATACGAAAGGTTGGATAAATATGCCTAATCGTGTTAACTGGGGCCTCGCGGCATCTGCCTGGGGCAAGATCACAACCGATGCACAGGGCAACGACGTTTACGGTGCTCCTGTGATGTTTCTGGGGAACCGCCAGGTTAACTGGGATCCTGCCGGTGACCTGGTCAAAGTATTTGCGGACGGCACTGTCATTTACACAGGCCGTCAGAACTCCGGCTACACCGGCAGCCTGGAACTGACTAATCTGGATGATGACTTCGCGGCGTGGGTGCTGTCCGAATCCGTCGATTCCAAAAACGTCCAGTTTGAGGAAAAGGAACCGGTGGTCAACCGCTTCTATCTCATGTGGGAATGGGTCCAGGATGCGAAGAATACACGCCACATCATGTATAACATCACCGCGTCCCGTCCGTCTATGTCCGCCACCACTTCCGGTGATGGTGACAGCAAGACAGCCCAGTACCGCACTTTGAACCTGACCGCGATCCCGCGTGATGATGGTGTCGTGAAAGCATCCACACGGGTGGATGTTGATGCTGAAGTCTACAACAACTGGTTCAATGCGGCTTACGTTCCCAATGGGAGCGCGGCACAGGCGGTGACCTTTACCGTCACCTCTGGCGGCAATCCTGTCGCTGATGCGATGGTCGTTCTCAGCAACGGCACCACCGCTGTGACCAACGCCTCCGGCGTTGCGGTGCTTTACCTCAATGCCGGTACTTATAGCCTGATGGTTTCTGCTGACGGTTACACTACTGCGACCGACAGCGTGACCGTAGCGGATGCGGCTGTGGCCAAGGCTATTGCTTTGACTGCTGCCTGATCTATTTTCAGCGTAAAGGGTGGATGTTTAGGGTGGGTGCGCTGAAAAACTATACTGATTGGAGAAAATAATGTACGTTACGCTGAAAATGAATATCGAAGATCGTGAGGTCAGACTGGAAGCCAACCTGACCAACAGGGCGGGAAGGATCTACCGAGAATACTTCGGGCGGGACCTGGTGGATGACATGAACGAGATTTACAGAAAATCTCACCCGAATCCATTTGAAGGTATTGACTTTTCGAACGTGAACTTTCAAGGGAAAACCGAAGAAGAAATCACGGCAGAATTGCTTCAGGTCGCAGCGCCGAAATATCTGGCAAACCAGAACGTACTCCCTTTGAGTTTTGACGAAACCGAAAAGGGATGTCAGATCATCTGGGCTTTTGTCAGGAATCATAAGAAGGATACGCCAAATTACGAGGAATGGATCGAAGACTTTGACTTCGTTTTCCCAGTCGCGGACCTGGTGGAGAAACTGTACGAGGCGTGGACAAAAACAGCCATGCCCATTGTTGAATTAAAAAACTGACCGGAGACGGCAGCACCGAGAAGATGACGTTTACGATGATCTACAATCTCGGACTCAACATCGGACTGACCGTCTCGGACATTGACAAAATGACTGTCGGAGAGATAGTCGATATCGCTTACTACAAAGCAAATATTGCGGACAAAAATAAGGCGGATAAGGACGCCGGGCGCAAAGCGACACAGGCAGATTACGACAGCTTTTAGGGAGTAAATAATGGCGGCAAAATCAGCATTGAAAGGTATCACTGTAGAGATTGGGGCAGAAACCAAAGGCTTTTCTGCCGCCATTAAGGCATTGAATGCCGAAGCAAAATCCCTCGCCAAGGATTTACAAAATGTCGAAAAATCTCTCAAGCTGAATCCTGGAGACATCGAATCCGTCTATAGCAAGATGAAGCTGCTTGGCGAGATCGCCAATAATTCCGCCCAACGCGTCAGTGCAATCGAACAGGCAATCTCTAAGCTGAATCAAAAATATGCTGACGGGCAAGCTAATCAGGATAAATATAAAGAGGCTTTAGAGAGCCTGAATGAAGCCCTCAAAAACGGCAAGATAACTCAAGAAGAGTACGAGAAATCCCTTGCTGAAATCGAGAAAAAATACAACACCGGCAATATCTCTCAGGAAGATTACGAGAGGGAATTAAAGTCACTTACTCGTCAACTTGAATCAGCGAACTACGAATATAACAGGACCGTCGATGAACTGGAAGCTTACGAAAAGCAGACGGTAAGAGTCAAGGACGCTACGGAGGGCGTTGCCACCGCGCAGAAAGATGCCGCCGCCAATGCCAAGACTTTTGCGGACAAAATGTCCGACATCAAAAAAGAGGCGGATAACGTCTCGTCAAATCTCAAAATTGTCAACGAACGCCTGAAGCTTGATCCGAACAATGTCGAACTGACAAAGAAAAAAATGGATCTGCTGAAAGAGGCGTCTGAAATCGCGGCGAAGAAAGTCAAAACAATTGAAGAGGCTATCGCAGACCTGAACAATGAATATGAGGACAAATCCTCTCAGGAATACAACGATAGGCTCAAAGACCTCAATGAGCAGCTGAAAGTCGCTAAAAGCGAACTGGGCCTCGCTCAAGATAAAGTCACCGCTTACGACAGGGAGCTGAAAGACGCCGCCAAAACTGTCGATAATTTGGGCGAAGAGCAAAAAGAAACAAACAAAAATGTCAAAGATATGAAGCCCGCAACGGAAGAAGCCGGGAGTGGAACATCCCGTCTCGCGGACATCATAAAAGGAAAACTTCTTTCAGATGCGATTTCAAAGGGAATCGGCTTACTTGTCAGCGGTATCAAAAGCATCGCCAAAGCGGCGGTGAATACGCTCAAGGACATCGCCACCGGGATCGTAAATTTTACAAAAGAAAGTCTTAGTATCGCTGAAGAGAACCGGCAGACCCTTGCGAAAGTCGGCCAAGTCTACGGCGAATTGTCCCAACAGGTCATCGACTGGTCTAAAAACGCGGCTGACTCCCTTGGTTTGACCAGCGGTGAAGCACAGGAAGCCGCGGCGACTTTCGGTAATATGTTCGCTGCCTTGGATGTCGGTATTGTCAAAACGGACAAGATCGACACCAACTTTGCTTTGATGTCAACCGACCTGGTCCAGCTTGCCGCTGATGTTGCCGCTTTCAACAACACCACGACAGCCAACGTTCTGGATGCCTTCCAGTCCGGTCTTGCGGGGACATCCCGCCAACTGCGTGAATATGGTATCGTCATCACTGCTGCCCAAGTGGAACAGAAAGCACTTGAATTAGGGCTGAAAGCTAATAAAGACGAGTTGACTGAAGGTGACAAGATCGTTGCCAGATACGCTCTGATGATGGAACAGGCGGCGCACCAATCCGGACAGTTCGCAAGGGAATCGGATTCCGCTACGGTCCAAACGCAGGTATTGAAGGCTAAGATCCGCGAACTGCAAGGGGAGATCGGGGAAAAGCTTATTCCAGTTCAGGCGAAATTCCTGGACACCATCAATGACTTCCTGTCGTCTGAGGCGGGGCAGGAACTTTTCGACTCCATCACGGAATCCGTCGGATACCTTGCAGACGAAGTGATCAGACTGCTCGAAGAGGGCAAATTTGAGGAATGGATAGAGAAGATCAAAGAAAAGATTCCGGAATTTACACAAGGTATCAAAGACGCCGCTGAATGGATCGGAAATCTTCTGCCGAAAGTAGAAGCCCTTATTGATAAGCTGTTATCCCTGTTTGGAATTGAAACAGAAGAAAGAAAGTTCGCCCGTGAAACCAAAGAGGCTTTTGAAAGCGTCAGAGGTGAACTCGATGATTTAGCTGACAAGTATTCTACGAATCTCGATCTGATCCAAAAAGTCGTAGAGGAATACGCTCTGAAAAATGGGATAACGTCCAAGGAAGTCTATGAGAATTGGGCAGATCACAAAGAAGGCGTAGAGGCGATCCTGTCCGAAGCAAGACAGTCATATATGAGCGAACTTGAGCAAACTGAAGCCACTATTGCATCATTTGCATCTGCCAACAAACTAAACCTTGAGGATATATTAGGGAACTGGGAAGAATACGAGCCGCTGATTAAAGAATACGCTGCCCAGATGGGGACAGACTATGCTGACAATTTGGACTCTACACTTGCTAAATTACAGGAGTTTGCTCAAAACAACGGCGTTAGCCTTGGAGAGGTTTTGGCGAACTGGGAATATTATAAGCCACTGGTAAAAACTCAAATGGATGGGATAGCCTCTGACGCTGAAGTCATGGAAGCGGCTTATGATCAGCACGTCAGTAAATTGGCACCTGATATGCAAGAGGCACTTGATGAATTCTCAGGAATCAGCTACACACACTTTGAGATCGCGGCACAGAGAGCAAACAGCATCGCGGAGAATTTGAAAAGGGCTTTTCAAGCGGTTTGGGATCTTATCAAGAAAGGAATGGACACGGACCCGACACCTCAAGTATCCTGGGGTGACCAGCCCACAACTCCCGGATCTGGTTATTACGTACCACCGGAAACAGGCGGCTGGACTTTTGCTCAAGGTGGTTATACACCGGCAGGACGAATGATCCGCGTCAATGATGATGCCGGGCATCGTCCTGAAATGTTTATTCCTTCCGTTCCGGGAATGATCCTCAACGGGAACCAAACTGACCGCATTGTTAACAACAATAATTCCCGAACCGTTGGGGACGTACACATACACGTCAATTCTTACGGGATGGATCTTGCCACCGTATCAGACGAACTCGGATACGCATTGCAGCAGAAGCTGAGAATGTCAGGAGCGACATTATGAGAGATTGGAAAACCGCATCATCTTTCCTTTTCGGAACGACCGATATGTATCAGACCTTCGGGATCCAGATCACGGAAGACGGGATGCCGCAGGAGCTGCTCATTCCCGGCTTGCGCCAGCGGAAAGTCACGATCCCGCTGAGATCAGGGTCTTATGATTATGGCGCGAAGTATTACGATGACCGTCCGATCCCTGTGATCTGTGTGACCACACGGGTCGTCACCAGGGAGGAGTCCAGGGAGATCGCTTACGTTCTGTCAAAAAAGACTCAGATCCGCTTCTGGACAGAACCGGACAAATATTATGTCGGAAGGGTTTACACAGCTCCATCCCTGGAGCAGATGCGGAAAATAGGATTCCGCTTCACGCTGAATTTTGATCTTGAGCCTTTCGCTTATCGGAACACGATCACGACATCTTTCAGCGACCGCCAATTAATTCCGAATTACCAAGGCACAGCCCCGACGCCCACATATATCGTCATTGAAAATACGGGTACGGGGAACGCCAGGAATATCCAAATTGTCCAAACGATAAAAAGGGGGAACTAATTAATGTACGCATCGAATTATTTTGAAAACTTAATGCTGAACCTGATGCGCGGACAGTCAATCACTGCTCCCGCTAACCTGTATCTCGCGCTCTTCCTGTCGAACCCCAGCGATACAGGTTCTGAGGGGACGGAGATCACGTATTCGGGATATCAGCGAATGCCGATCACTTTCAGCGCACCCGCCGCTTCCGGTTCCGGGTTGTCAATGCAGAATACGAGCCTGATCACTTTCGCAGAATCCACCGTAAGCGCGGGATCCGTAACATATGTCGCGGTTTACGACAGCCTTACCGGTGGGAATATGTGGCTTTATGGGCAATTGGACACTCCGTTGAATGTGCAGCCGAATGTGTCCCCTGTTTTTCGTGCCGGGTCCGTGACATGGATCTGGACGGGGAACCTGTCAACATATTACCGTACGGCCATTATGAATTCTTTGAGAGGAACGAATGTTTCAGGCTTTTCACCATACCTGGCTTTTTGCTCCGGTGACCCGACAGGATCCGGAAATGAATTTTCAGGCAATAATTATGCCCGCGTCGCGGTGACCATGACCGCGCCCACACAACAGTCATCCGGCACTGCTCAGAGCCAGAATTCTTCAGACGTCATCTCACCGATTGCGACAGGAGCATGGGGCGTTTATGACACTGCGGCAATCTATGACGCGTCCACTTCCGGGAATGCATTTATGGTGATCCCGACTGGGAATTCCTACACCATCAATACCGGCTACTCGATCACTTGCCAGGCGGGGTCTCTGCAAGTCAACGTCAACTAACATAAAGGATTTGTATCATGGCTTTCGACTTAGCAAGATACAACTTAACACCCTTCAACATCCGCGGCTCCAAAGTCATCAAGACAAGGATCTACGGCTACGAGACCATCTCAGCATCCATTGGCACCGCCTTGCAGGTTTTCACGCGGGCAATTGGATATGAGCGCGTCAATGAGACTGCAAGCGGCGAAATGGCGTATCCTACCAGACTAATTGGGCGGGAGACGATCCAGGAAGGCGTAACTACCGGCTTCCTGTCAGTGGTCAGCAGACTGAGCTTTTGGGAAGAGATCACATCCGATCTGCTCCAGATTGCCGCTGATGTCAATCCGCCCATCATTGGGACAGAAGACGTGACCGGAGAATTGGCTGTCGGTGCTGATATCAGTCCCGCTTTGGTCGGATTAGAGGAAATCACAGCGGACATTATCTTGGGAGCGGACATCGCCAGTGCGCCGGAAGGGTTTGAGCTCATCTCTGCATCAGCAAACCTTGAAGCCGTGGATATGAAGACCACAGTGCTGACGGTGACGCTCAAACCAGGAGAACGGCTGATCGTTGACGCATCGTCATACAATGTCCTGCTCAATGGCGAAAATGCCGTTGACGTCCATTCCGGAGACTGGATCGATGAACTGAATCGTGAAACGCAGTCCATCGTGATCTCTGCGGCTGCCGGCGTTGCGAATCTGTCAGCATCTATCCTCTACACAGAGAGGTATTTATAATGGCCACAATGCTAAATGTTTACGACCTGAACCGGAAGAAGACAGCAGTACTACAGAACGCATTTGATGTTACAGAGACACATCAGCTGAATCAGATCTACACGCTGTCTTTCTCGTTGCCGGCAGAGGATCCAAAAGCCCAATACTGCTTGCCTCGGCATTATGTGCGCTATGGGGATAAAGGTGAATTATACAGGATCATAAAGCCGACATATTCCGAAGACAACGTCAGCGTTATCAAATATGACTGCGAACACGTCATAACGACTTTGTGCGACAACGTCATGTTTGGGTCCTTCACTTATGGCGGTGCCGGTGTAAGGACGGTGGCAGTCATCACATGGCTCCTGAATCAGCAAAAGACCAAAAACTGGAAGCTGGGCGTGTGTGAATTTGACAGGAAGTTTGAATACGGATGGGAGCAGGAGAATCTCCTGAACGCTTTGTATTCCATCCCCAAGGAATTCGCGCAGCCGTATCAATGGACCTTTGACACGACCAGCTACCCATGGACAGTCAATCTCAAGAAGCTTGATGTCACCGCCAAACCTCAGTATTATCTGCGGGCAAAGCGGAACATTCTGTCCTCCGGGAATGCACAGGACTACTCTGAGATATGCACACGCATTTATCCCCTGGGCTATGGGGAAGGCGTCAACCAACTGGGAATTACGGAAGCAAAGGTGAACTCCCAGGGTGAGGCTGACGAAAACGGGACCAGGTGGGGAAAAACCTACATCGAATCCCCGCAATCCATTATCGACCAGTACGGGATCATCGAGAAGGTCCTGGTGGACCGCCGCTTTGAAAACGCCAATAGCCTTTATGCTTACGCCAAGACCATGCTTGAGGCTTATCAGACGCCGGGGATGTCCAGAAGCTTTGATGTCACTGATCTCTATCAGCTAACCAATGATGCCATCGATAAAGCGGAAGTGGGATACATCACCAAACTGACCGGGGACGGGACGATCACTTACATCACAAAGACTGTCCGAAATTGGGACATCGCGGGTGATCTCCAGATCGACCTATCCACGAAAGCTACGGATATCGCGTCATCCATCGCTGATCTGGCGGACCGCGTACGTATTGAGTCGGTTTATGCCCAGGGCGCAACTCAGCTTTATCAGCATTCGAAGGATGCCAACGCAGCTCCGTCAAAAGGTAAAGGGATGAATCTCAGCCTTTATTTCCCGGCTGAGATGAAACAGATCAACAAAGTGCTTTTGAATCTCGAATTGAAAAAATTCCGGTACTACTCAAGCACTACATCAACGGTAGATCAGAAGACTCAAACCACATCTTCACAGAATCAGAAGACTCAAACCACATCTTCACAGGCACAAAGGACACAGACCACTTCAGGTGGATCAGCTTCCGGCTCTACGAGTCAAAGCACAGGCGGCGGCGGGGGCGGCATCTCTGTCAGTGTACCATCAGTGACCGTAAGCGTTTTCCAGACCGATTATGCGAATTGGACCGCCCATGCCAGTGGAGATATTCTTCAGCTTGGAGCTCCGCAAAAGTCTGACGGCTACGACTATTATACAAACGAAAATGGCGAACACACGCACGACATATACGGTGCCACGTCTTACGATATCATTGACTCAAGCGTATCCGGAACTTACGAAGGCGGGAAGCATAAACACGTCCAGAATCTGATATCGCATTATCACCAACTGTCGCTATACAGTTTGCAACACTCCCATTCCGCATCTGGATCAGCCACTGTAAAGGTCAACAATTCTCAAAGCGGTTATAGCGGTTTCGCTCATTCGCATACTTTCAACATTGGCGCACATGATCATACGGTTACAATCCCCGCACATGATCATACGGTTACAATCCCCGCACATGATCATACGGTTACAATCCCAGCACATGATCATACCATTACACCGAACATTTACGAAAGTACCGCCAACCCGACGAAATTTGATATTTACGTTGGAGGGACTAAGAAAACAACTGTAAATGCAAAAACCTACAATGGAGATATTACGCAGTGGCTTTTGAATGACAGGAACCAAGTTCCGCGTGACACATGGATAAACATCGAAATCGTACCTAACACACTTGCTTACGTCGTCTCATCCGTCTTTGTGCAAGGATTTGTCCAGTCACGCGGTGGTGGGAATTATTAGGAAGGAGAAATAGATGGCAATTAGCACAATGTATACCGCAATGCCTGGAAGCCCTGAAACGGCACTGGCCGCGGATATTACCGCAGACGCCACATCGATGACTGTGGCCGACGGTAACGCACTGCCGGCGGCACCAAACATCGCGGTCATCGGAGATGAGTCGAACGCGGAAGTGGTCATTTATAACGCAAAGAGCGGTAATACGCTTTCAGGGTTGATCAGGGGATCAGGTGGCACAACCGCATCCGCCTGGACTACAGGGACTCCTGTGGCGCGAAACTACACAAGTTTTGACCACAATCGTTTTGTTGATAACATCCGTGACTTGGAGACAAACAAGGCCAACATCGATAGCGTCTACTCCAAAACGGAAATGGATGCAGCGTTGGCCGAGAAGGCTCCTCTGGAATCCCCGGATCTTACGGGGACACCGACTGCACCGACAGCCGCGTCCGGCACGAACACGACGCAGATCGCCTCAACAGCATTTGTCCGTGGTGAGCTGAACAAAGAGATCCTGTACTTTTATCAGCAAGCCGTTTCTGCTGCAACGTCAGCGCGGATCATGCGGATCCCGGCGTCCGGAAACAATGAGGCGATCACGGCCAATACCGTGGTACTGGAATGCACCTTTGCGGTGCCGTCTCGTATCACCTCGGATGTGTCATGGACATCCTATGCCGGATATATCGTCTTTACTGGCACTTGCACCGCGGCAACCACCGCGAATGTCACCCTTGGTCAAAAGGGGAATTAGTTGAAAGGAGAAACCTATGTATTTTCTGCATCAAATCAAACACACAAAAACCGCCTATGACAAAGGCATCGTTATCAAGGACACCTTCGAAGCGGCCAAACAGGGCTACCATGCTTATCTTGGAGCCTATGCCTACGGCCAGAATGCAGACACCGACTTCGTGTCCTGCATGATCAGTGACGACGAGACCGGCGCGATCCTGCTTAACGAGTCCTGGAAAAAGGTCACCGAACAGCCGGAAGCCTGAAGGAGGGCTGACTGATGGCAAGTGGAATTATACCAAATCCCGGTTATGAATTGGGTACATGGACGGTTGGAAGCGAACCCGACTGCACGCTGTCGCAAAATAACACATTGTATCGTGTAGGAAATATCGCCATCGCAACGATCGTGATCACCGGTTGGGGCGATACCAGTGCTGCAAAATCAAGAATTCTTTACACGGGCATTTCTTTTTTGCCCGTGAAGCAAGTCAGTACCGGTATTTATCTAAAGGCGTCATCCGGGATCCAGTCGGCGTCAATTGATATTATGCCAAACGGTAGGGTCCGACTATACAATGATGGAGCGTTTACCAACACAGTTGTACGCGCAGTCATTGTTTATCCATGTCTATAACCGCACCGAGCGGGGAGACCCGCTCTTTTTTTTATACCCGCCTCGGAATGGTAAAGTTGCAAGTATTAGAACAATAGTTCCAGGGGCGCACATCATTTTTGGTTGTTTTTTCCGCAACTGAGAGGAAGCCTGGTATACCGTGCGCTACACTAACCAGCAACTCCCGACGGGATTTGACGTAGACGGTGATCTCAGGAATAAATAGGGACAGGGCTTCACGCTTTTCATCTGTGGATGTCCATTTGCTTTTCAGAACGGACAGGATCCGGGTCCGGCTTTCTTCTGCCGCGGTCCGGATCTTTTCGTATTTCTCATCATCATCCCTGCCCAACTGCTTTATCAAGTCTTTCTTCTGATCTTCAAGATCATTCATTTTATCGATCAGGAACTGAGGGCTTTTGTCAGTCTCCAACAGCATATCGCACAGACGCTTCAGGGAGCGGTCTATTTGCCTGATTTGTTTCTCGATGGAGGCTTTATCCACCGCGCCATTATCATCGGCCTGGAGGCTGTCCAGCATTGTTCTGAGGTCGTTCTGCCATTGTTCACCGGACAGAAGATCTATTGCCTTGGTCAGGATCTCGTCTTCGATATTTTCCCGCCTGACGCCGATGTGGTAACCGTCACAGTAGTATGTCTCGTACAGGTGACCTTTGGCTTTTCGCCGGTCCAGGTGCATCCTGCCGCCGCATTCACCGCAGACAAGCAGACCTGACAGTAATGACCTGTTCAGGGAGTAGACGCCGGCACCTGGTGACCGTCTGCGCTTTGGCTGTGACTCGTTGTAGATCTGTAGGCGGTCGAACGTCTCTTTGTCTATGATCGGCTCCGCGAAGTCTTCGATGGTGGTGCCGCCATAGGTAAATGCTCCGTAAAGCAGGGGTTTCTTGAGAAGCTGAACGGCTTTGATATGCGGCTTTTCAAACACGCCGCCGAGGATGCTGCGGATCTGCGGCATTGACGCCCCATCCAGACGGGCTTCCACCGCTTCCTTTATCTTTTCCTTATATTTGGGGTCGGGAACGATGTAATGCCCGATGCGCTCTCTGCCATCCGCATAATATCCGATCTTCTTGGGGACAGCCAACCACCCGTCAGGAACATTGGTTTTTGGTACTACACGGTGTTTTGTAAAATTTGACTGCAAGGCCCTTTTTACGTCCGCAGAGATCATGTCGGACTGGTTCTGGGCCGATGCGAAATACATAGCCTCCAGAACATGGGCGAAGGGGCTGTTATCCGCTATCGGCTGCTGCATTGAGAACAGCTTGTATCCCTTCATGCGTAACTGCGCCGCATCATACTGGGCGCGGTCATAATTCCGACCGTAACGCTCGTAATCCCAGAGGATGACTCCCTGGATATCTGGCTTTTTCTTGTGGAGCAGGAAAGACAACATCTCCAGGTATTGGTCCCGCTTCGCCACACTGCGCCCGCTGGCAAAGGGATCCGCAAAGATCCGCACAAGGACCAATTGGTTTTCATCGCAGAATTTTCGGATAGCATCCGCCTGTTCTTCGGTGGACGTGTTCCGCTGTCCCTGTTCATCGCCTTCTGAATAACGGCAATAGCCGACGACTTTATCACCTGGGCTGAAAGGAGATGCATTCATGGTATAATAAATATGCCTCCTAAAAAAGGAAACCGCTGTTCCTTTCTGTGGATAACCGCCGTCCTTCACCGGCGGTTATTTCTTTTTAATCTTCCCTTCTGCGGGGGATCGCTTCCAGTTCAGGGGTGACGGTCCTGATCACATGACCCGTCACATGGATTCCCAGGTCCTCGATCTCTTCCGGGGAATAATGTCTTGACTTGCTTCTGGGATTGTCCGGCACCAGATCGATCCCGCCATCCTTGGCATGATACACCCTTTTGACCGTGTCAACATCATCAACATTGACGATGCACACCATGCCGTCATCCCACCAGGATGTGGGGCAACACAGCATCAGGTCGCCTGGTTTGATGGTTGGAAACATGGAATTCCCAACGGCATACATAAAGCAGATATCTTTCCCGTATTTCTGGATGTAGGACCGCGGGACGCTTTCATGGCCAATGATGGTAAAGGGATCTCCCGCCATGCCATAACCACACTGGAGGGACGCCACAATGGGGATCTGTACCTCATCCTCAAAGTCAGGAACCGGCTGCACAACGATCTGCCGGCCAAACGGTTCCTGATTCTGCCCCAAAATTGTATCAATTGATACACCAAAATATTCGGAAAGCTTTTTCAATTTATCGGGGGTGAGGGAACGGCGTCCGGCTTCGTAGTGTCCATATGCCGCAGTAGTAACATCAAGAAATTTGGCTACATCCTGTTGGGAAACACCTTTCCTTTTTCTGAGAATCTTTAGATTATTCACCTCACACCTCCGTTTCTTTTTATTATAGTCTACATAACGTAGAAATATATTTGGAAAATACCAACATAAACAAAATGTCACGAAGCCCTTGACAGTATACATATTGTAGGTATAATAATGTATATAAAGCTACGTTATGTAGTTTTTATACAGGAACCTTGACAACCGAATGACCCGAGCAAAGGGCGAGTGGAATAGCTGACCGGACATAAGTGATCATCCGGTCTGAAAGGTAATAAATGAATCTGAAGAAAATCAGAATCGAAAGAAAAATGACTCAACGTGAGGTAGCAAAGGCAGCAGGCCTTAAGGCAAAAGCCTACAACCATTACGAAGTAGGACGCCGAGAACCTAACCTTGAGACACTAAAGAAATTATCTACTGTACTTGAATGTACGGTGGATGAACTCTTAGAGGATGACGATGACCAGACAGGAACTGGAAGCGAAGCTTGACGCGGAAGTCGCCGCGGGTGAGATCACCCCTGAAGAGGCTGACCAGGAATGGCTGAACTTCATGCACAGGGATGAAGTCTGGAATGAGTTTTAGGAGGAAGGATGAAAAAGCTTGACCTTGACTTATACGCCAACGAGGTTGATGTACAAGTCTGCAAAGCGACACTGACGATCCTTGACCGCCGAACCGGAGAGATGGAAGAAAAAGTCTTCTACCGCTTCGGCGGTGCCTTCCCTTTCGAAAGGGTAGGAAAGGAACTTGCGCAATTCGGCTATGACATCATTGGCTACAAAGACAGTGACATTGCCGTAGGTGTTCTGAATACCAAAGTAGTCTTTGACACATATCAAATGATGGAGGCGTCATGATCGACCTGAACTATAAGCCAAAGCGGAAAAAGGAAGAGGACACGCCGGCGGGCATCATCATCATGACCATGATGCCATTCGCATGGCTCTTTTGGTTCCTGGTTGAACGGGGGCTGTGATGAACAAAACCATCACGTTCCAGACCGTGTACAGAGAGCCGGAACCGATCTGGCTCAAGTACAAGGGAATTGAGTTTGCGGTTCGAGGGCCGAAGGCGGCAATCTTCCGGATGTTCCGGATCCTGGGCTCTGAAGCCCCGGCGGTGGAGGAACTGATCCCGTACGTCTGGCAGGAATACTCAGAAGCCAAAAGGCTTGTTGAACTGAAGGCACAAAGGGAAGCGGAATACAAAGCCCTCATGGCGGAACAAAGGCGGCTAAAGGACATTGACAAAGCCCGGAAGCGACGCCAGAAAAAGAAAGCGGAAACGGCAGCCCATTGCTAAGCTGCCGTCCGTCCCGAATTGGGATGATGTCTTTACCATAGGAGATTATACCACATTATGACTATTGAAGAAAGCATGACTTTGCTTTACGAAATGAAGCAGGATCTGAAAGCGCGGCGTAAAGCCTACAACAATTCCGTGAAGAATCTGAAGGACTCCATCCGGAGCCTGGAAGCGGTGATCACTGCTGACGTGATCGAATCCAAGCAGACCATCACGGTCGGGAACATGAGAGCGGAATATAAGCCCGCAGTGGTTTTCAAGATGAAAAAGGAAGAAGAAAATGAGTGAAATGCAAATCGCTGAGAAGAACCAGGTTTCCGCTGAACTTATGGAAACCGTGATCGTCAAAGGGGATCTCGCGGATCTGACTCCCGTGCAGCGGGTGGAATATTACCGCACGGTCTGTGAAAGCCTGGGCTTGAACTACTTGACCCGTCCTTTCGATTACATCACCCTGAACAAAAAGCTAACCCTTTATGCCAAGAAGGATGCTACGGATCAGCTTCGGAAGCTGAACCAGGTGAGCATCGACGATGTGAAGATCGATCCTGAAGGAACATCCTTTATCGTCACGGTAAAGGGGCATGACGCCACAGGCCGATCAGATGTTGAGATCGGCGTTGTAAGCAAAAACGACATGGGTGGCAATCAAGCCAATGCCATGATGAAAGCGGTGACCAAAGCGAAACGGAGATTGACCCTCAGTCTCTGTGGTTTAGGGTGGCTGGACGAAACTGAGGTGGAGACGATCCCCGACGCCAGACCTGTTACGGTCAATGACTCCGGGGAGATCATCGACACGCCAAAAGTCGAAAAGCCTAAATGGGATGAGGACAAATTCCTGTTGGAGTATCAGCATAAAGCGGGACTCCCGCAGATGGCCCTGGATAAGGCGATGGCCTTTGAAACGTCCGAAGGCCACAAATACGGTGATCTGGAAGTCGTGACCCTTTACGGGATGTCCAAGAGCATCGAACGGAAAATGGCCACGCTCCAAACAGATTACGAAAAGGAGCCCTATCTCAATAAGCTGGGAGCGATCAACGAGATCCTCTCAGCCAAAGCGAACGAAAGGCAGTTGGCCGCACAGCAGCCGAATCCTTTCACAGGAAAGTAAGAAACAGCCGGGCGCATACGGCTGTTTTACCGGAACACTTCTGCTCATTGTGGACCTCCGATCAAGGTTACACCTCTCTCTCCTTGTTTGATCTGTAACTCCTCTCTATCCAAAGACCGATGCGCCGGTCTTTTGGGGAGGGGATGAAAGGATGATAAATGAGTTTTCGTTTTGTCTGGCTTGAAGCCGATACCCCTGAAGAACTGGAAATGCTGCGGGCTACCATGTCCGAATTCATCGGCAGCAGTCAGAAGAAATCTGCGAAAACCAGGTCAGAGATCAACCGGGAATACTATGAGCGTTCCAAAGAAAAGTCTGAAATTCAGACTGAAAAAAGTCTGAAAAAGTCTGAAAAAAGTCTGAAAAAGTCTGAAATTCAGACAAATTCAGACGAAATTCAGACTTTCCAAAAAGAAAAAGAAGAAAAAGAAAAAAGTAGCAAAAAAGAAAAAGAAGAAAAAGAAATATTAATTAATACTTCGGCTAACGCCGAAGTGCAGCGCGGCGAAAACCGGACTGCGGAACAGCAAGCATCCCGAAAAACAGCGACACCGGACGACAGCGAATACTGGGCTTTTGCCAGAGATAACGCTGAGATGGCAGAGGCCTTTCACAGGGAAACAGGTCTGGTCCCGATCAAATCGCAGTTCGGGCGGTGGATCAATGACCTTCGTGATCTGGCCGAAGCGGGAATCAGCGTTGAGCAGATGCGGAAGACGGTGCAGTATATGCTCTCAGAGAATCTTCCGATCTGCGCTCCTGGTTCCCTACTGAAAACAGCGCAATGGCTCAAAGCCAGGGGAAGTGTTCCGGTCAAATCCAAAAAGGGGCCGGCACCCGGTCAACCGGACCGGTGGGATAAAGCGGCGGAAAATCTCAAAGCTGAGATGATCAGCAGCGACATTTTCGGTTTTTTGGGAAATCCACAAGAGGTAATTGACGTATGATGACGATAGACGACATCACGAAAGTTTTGAAAATGCTCACAGCGAATTACGGTGAGGACTTTTACCGGGGAACAAACGAGGAAGACGTCCTGACTTTATGGGCGGTCCAATTCGCGAACGACGATCCCGGTGAGGTCATGAAAGCGGTGCAGAACTGCATAGCGACATTGCCTTACAGGCCGAGGATCGCAGACATCCGGAAGCGGATAGCGGGAAGCGTCATGAAGGGTCAGATGACCACCATGGAAGCCTTCCAGGAGATCTCCAAAGCGGTCAGAAAATCCTATGACAGGGAATCCGCAGCAGCCGCTTTCAACGACTTGCCGCCGATCCTGCGAAAGGTGGTCGGACAATCCGCACAGCTTACCAGTTGGCACAAAGTCAATGACGAGGCATTCCAGACGGTGATCATGTCAGCGATCCGGGAAAGTTACCGCGAAAAGGCACAGCAGGAAGCAGATTACTACGCCATGCCGAAACCGCTTCAGAGCCTTGAATCCTGGCGAATCGAAGGCGCGGAACAGGAAGCTCTTCCGGAGCCGATCCCTGAGAAAACAATAGATGAGATCATCGAGGAGTCGAACCGACACGCTGCGGAACACGGCATGAAGATGACCGAAGATCTTCTGGAAAAGAACAAGATCAAGGTGGAAGCTTTTCTGACTCCTGTTGAACCTGATGAAGTAAAAGCGATCATGCGGAAACTGGGATTGGGCGAACGGGAAGAGGAACCTGTTCAAGAAAGGAGAGAAGCGTGAATGCCGCTGAATTTTATCTTGAGGATCTGAAAAGCAAATTCACGAAGATCAATCCGAATGATTATTATCTCGCCTATTCCGGCGGGAGGGACAGTCACTTCCTTCTCTGGTTCATCCGGGAGTATTTGCATGAAACACGGATCCCCGCAGTGTACAGCAATACCGGAATGGAGATCCCTGAAATCCGTGACCGCGCTCTCGCTAATTGTGATGTTGTCTTGAAGCCGGCAATGAAGCACTTTGAGATCAAAGAAAAGTACGGCATTCCACTGAATACCAAACAATCAGATAAATGGGTTTGGGAATATCAACGGAGACGGGCTGAAGGAATTTCTGATGAAGATATGCCTGGGTGGGTAAAGTATTACGCCATGAGGGACGTAAACGGAACAAAAAATGGTAGAGAAAAAGGTCTTCTTAGTAGATATGCAGTGAACAAACAAACTTGTCTATACATGATGGGGGGGGGACTGCATAAAGTATCACCATTCTGCTGCAAATACCTAAAAAAAGAACCGGCAAAAGTGTACGAAGCAAAAACCGGAAGAAAAGCGATATTAGGAATGATGCGCGAAGAATCTATTGTCAGGGCGTTTCAATATCAAACGTGCTTTTCAAAAAATGGGAAATTTCATCCTATTTATGATTTGACGCAAGAACTTGAATCAGAAATTGAACGAGAATTCGATATTCCTGTCCCGTACATCTACCATTTCGCCACCCAAACCGGATGCGCCGGATGCCCTTACGGGCAGCATGGAAAAGACCGCTTTTTTAACACAAATTTAAATCTAAATTTGTGCAAGGAAGGACAGAGAAAATTCATCCTGGAATATTTCAAAGAGTCATATGAATTCAAAGGATACGAATTCAAGCCGATGATTTTTCAGGCGGAAGGAATTTATGGATAAGAAATGTAATAACTGTTGGCTTTATTGCCACCTGGATCGCAAGTGCTACGAAGATCCGCGGAGCCATTACGATGAGGAATACGCGGTAAAGGTCAGCCCGGAAGACGTGTGCTGTGTGTGGTCTTCGGATGGTCTCACACAGGAAGAGAGAGACGCCCTCTTGGCAGTGGAGCTTGACGCATGATCTACTTTTGTAACACCTTCAGTCTGCATATGCTCCCGCAGATGAAATGCGGGAAGACAGCAAATGTCCGTGTTGAGCGGATCAGCACCGGACAGGTGCGGCAGATGCTGAAGGGGAACGCCTGGAAATCCTACTACGGGCATGAAAGCTCCGTGAGGATCCTTGGCAAATATCTGGACATTTTCATCCCGGTATACCGCGGAACACTGCGGTTAGGACCGCGGGACATCCTCATCGTTGCCGCGATGGACAGCAAGCGGAAATGGGAGATCGGTTACGCACTGTATCCCGGGTGGAAATTTTATATGATCACTTGTGATCTGGAGGAAATGTGAAAGTCAATACCCGGCGGTCCTCGCAGTCAGGGGGAATGATAGGGATAAGCACGAATGTCGCTAAGTGCGGGATCACATCCGCCACCGCCGGATATTTTATGAAGGATAAAAATGGAGCAATACGGAGATATCACAAAACTTCATGGCTATGATCTGGATCCCGTTGACCTGATCGTTGGAGGAAGTCCATGTCAGGATCTGTCTGTCGCGGGAAAACGTGCCGGACTTGACGGTGAGCGGTCAGGGCTGTTTATGGAAATGATTCGCATTATCAGAGAAATGAGAGAGGCTACACATGGAATATATCCAAGGTTCGCTCTTTGGGAAAATGTTCCCGGAGCATTTAGCTCAAACAACGGAAAGGACTTCGGAGCAGTTCTTGGAGAATTCGCAAGGCTCATTGAACCAAAAGCTCCCGATGTGCCTGTCCCTGAAAATGGATGGGCTTACTCAGGAATACTACTGGTCACCGGGGGGGGGAGCATTGCTTGGAGAACTCACGATGCGCAATACTGGGGAGTACCCCAACGAAGAAAGAGAATCTCACTTGTGGCAGATTTTAGAGGAGAATCCGCACCCGAAATACTCTTTGAGCGCAAAGGCGTGTCAGGGAATTCTGAACAGAGCGGAGCGCAGAGGAAAGATCCTGCCGGAAACATTGAGACAAGCACTGGAAGCGCAATCAGCTTCCAGGGACGTTCAGGAAAACCGGGGGGGAGGGAATCTTGATTCAAAACGATAAGACTGGTGCTTTATCGACATTGAACAATCAAATGGTTTACAAGTATGAAGAGAGTGATAACAATGAATCCGAGAACAATGAGCATGGTGTGCGGTGAAGACAAAGCTGCTACTCTGGGAGCGGATGATTACAAAGAACCACAAATCATTTGTCTGAATGATCAAGGGGGTGACGTAATGGGTGTCAGCTACACACTTAACGTAATTGACAGACCGGCAGTATATGACCCGTCCGTCCATCATGGATACAAGGAACTTGGGGATATCAGTGAGACCGTGAGATCACGCTACGGCACTGGTGGCAATAACGTGCCGATGGTTGTGGAACGGACTGCACTGTCCATCGGAAACGGACAGACCAACAATATCAGCATGAGCGACAAGGCAAATGCGCTGGACACAATGCATGATCAGCAAGCCGTGCTGTCAAATGTCGTTCGCCGACTCACGCCTCTTGAAGCGGAAAGGCTTCAGGGATACCCAGACCGATGGTCCGATGTGCCTGGTGCGTCCGACTCAAAAAGATACAGGGCCCTCGGTAACAGCATCGCACTTCCCTTTTGGGAACACTTGGCTCACCGCTTTGTTGAGATCGGGAATGTGCAGACAATCGGCAGCCTGTTCGCGGGAATTGGTGGATTCGAACTTGTCTTTCAGAGGGCAGGAGCGGAAACAAAATGGGATTCTGAAATAGATCCGTTTTGCAGGAAAGTTTTAGAATATCACTTCGGCAATGAAGAGACTAACAAAGAAGGTGATGTATGGAAATATTTGAACCGATAAAAGGATATGAAGAAACATATCTGATAAGTACAGATGGTAATGTATGGAGTAAAAGAAGCAATAAAATGCTGAAACCGAATACAGATAAGTACGGTTATGAGTATTTTGTATTCTGTGTTGATGGTAAACGGAAAACAGTGAAAAAACATCGTCTTATTGCAGAAACATTTATTCCTAATCCTGAAAATAAACCTACAGTAGATCATATCAATTGCAATAAGAAAGATAACAGAATTTGCAATTTGAGATGGGCAACAAATAAGGAACAATCAAATAATCCAATTACTTATAAAAAACTTTCAGAGAGAGATACAAAAGAATATCTCAGATATATCGGTGGGATAAAAAATTTTGGCAGGAAAAAGGTGACTGTATATAAGGGATCTGATTGCATAGGAACTTTTGATTCTCTGCTGTCTGCAGCAAATAAACTGGAAGTGAATTATTCAAAAGCATCTGAATGTGCTAATGGGAAAAGAAACCATACGGGTGGATATAAATTTCTCTGGCATCAGAGATAGATCCGTTTTGCGAAAGTGTTGTGAAATATCACTGCGAAAGCGGTGACTTATAAAGTCGGAAACACAAACACACTTTAGAAAGGGCGCACCACTCCCATGCGCAATACAAGTGGAATTGTGATTTTCAACCATTGAAGGGGCGGTGTATTCCGAACCGCCCCGCTTTTAGAGAGAACGCCGTAAGGGATGTACCCTGCGTTATGAACCGGGACAAAACAAATAGATGAAACTGTTTTACGTGTTGCTTCCAAACTGGTTCGTTAGGCCCGCTATGATCCCGGGGCGGGCCGCTGAGAATATCGGGGAGAGATCCCCGTTGTTTTACTGGGTGAGACTATTACATAAAACAAGGATTCAATTCAACCATTGTTATGGTAATTGTCAGACTACAACCGAATATTTATCCCCTTTACAAATGTCCCCGATGTCTGCCACCCAGGGCATCGGGAGGGGTGAGAACACCGTGGGGATGTACCCCATGTTTTACCTGATCGATATTTTAGAAAGGAAGGCCACACCCCAGGCCTCTCTCGCGAAACCAATATTTGATATTTTGGAAAAGACTGCCGCGGGGCTGTGATCAGGGGCTCCGCTTTGAGAACGCCGTGGGCAGATGGCCCGCGTTTTATCAGCGGAATACTTTAGCCAAGGAAGGAGCGTGTGCAACTCCATTGATCGGCGGCCGCCGGTCTTACCGCTGGGATGCGGCGGCATTTTTTGAGAGGAAGTGAAGGAAAACAAAATGAACGAAAATTGCCAAAAATGCAAATGCGGAGGGACGCCTGAGATTTACACCAGATTCCCTGTAACAAAACAAATGTATCAAGTCGAAATTTGCTGTCCGGAATGTGGTGAACAGGTTTTTAGTGGACGATGGCATCATGATAAAGACAGTGCTGTTGATGATGCCGTGGAAGAATGGAACAAAGCGATGGAGGCGGACAATGAGTGACTTGAAGACCTGTCCCTTTTGCGGTGGTAGACCGATCTGGGAATACTGTACTGAAGACCGTTTGGACATCTGCTGTGACACTTGCGGCATCACGTTCGAAGAAGGGTTTAGGAACCGGAAGGATGCCATTGAAGCATGGAACAGGAGAGCGATAGATTTAGGAATTACCAACCGGAATGATCATTTTCTTGACGCCACGAAAATGATACCAGAGCGGACGGCGAAGGTTGAAGCACAGTATCAGGTTGGAGATCACGGAAAAATTTATGAATATGGATCGTGCGGTGCTTGCGGTGCGCCAGTGATAAAGCCAGATAAGTACTGTTCCGAATGCGGAGCGAGGCTGGATTGGAGTGAGTGATGTATCACCATATCAATAGTACGACAGCACCGAAAGGCAAGAGTGAAACAGTACGGACGAACTGGAGATTAGATTGGAGGGACGATGAGTGATTTGATAAGCCGACAGGATGCGATAAATGCGATGTATCGGTTGGAGGCAGAAGACATTGAAACATATGGCTGTTCCATCCCGGAAGGTTTTGATTCGAAGCCAGCAATAGAAGCCTTGAGGGCTTTACCATCCGCAGAGCCAGAGCGGAAGAAGGGGAAGTGGCTTGGCGGAAACGGGACAGATACCTTTATCCATTGCTC
>Ga0326511_10000695_pt1 | contig 29518 bp, 37 predicted proteins | sample 0_2496_0518_D_FD_203701 | JGI IMG/M metagenome (GOLD analysis project Ga0326511, IMG submission 203701) | Bovine rumen microbial communities from UC Davis, California, United States - 0_2496_0518 | ecosystem: Host-associated > Mammals > Digestive system > Stomach > Rumen | place: USA...
CTGCCGAAACCTCCGCGCCCGAAAGATAAGTAGTATTATTGATAATATCGTGAAAAATATCATCACGGTAAACGGTACCTCCGCCGCCCTTTTTCCTGCCGAGCAGCAGCCCCACAGCAAGACCTTCATCAAAAGAAGCCATAAAAAACCATCCTTTCTGTTTCAATGTACAATTAACAATGAATAATTGTCATTGCGCATTGTTCATTGTACATTGTTAATTAAACCGTGTTATCTTCAAAAACAAGAGTTTCCTCCCCCGTATCGGGATCGACCTTGTATTTTTTCCGCTTGTAGGATTTTATGTTATCGCCGTCCCACTCAAATTCAAGCACGGTTTTAACGCCGTCTTTAAAATAAGTAACGGTTTTCGCATTGTCATCATCATCGAATTCGGGCGTCAGATCTTCGGCGGGGATCTTATCTATCATATCGCCGTCATATACGGTGATACCCTCTTCCCTGGTCTCATACCCGTATTTTTCCTTGCTGCCGTTTTCGTTGACGTAAACGTGTTTTATGCCGTCTTTTTTGGTTATCTCGGTATTTCCCCAGAGATCGCCGTCCTTGTAGCGGCTGTCAAGCTCGCGGCGTGTACGGTTCTTGTAGACCCATTCGCCCTCATCTATGCGGTTCATCCCGAGAGACGCAAGAGCGCCTTTTTTGGTGAGCTTTACGGAGCAGTAATTCACGGGTCTCGGCGGCGGGACACCGTTCGGATTGTCCTCCTTGAAGGCGCAGGACATCGGGAAAGCGGGCAGCGCATTGATATAAGCATTCCCGCAGGAATAGCCCGTGTAGAGCGTTTTCACCCTGTTTGCGACCGCCGTATATAATCCGGGGCAGGCAAGCGGAGTATTTATATTAACCGTTCCCGAGCCTGTGATCTGCTGACCGTAAGAATTGGTGTTATCGGTCATAAAGCAGGAATCGAGCAGGATCCGTGAAGTGTTTTTAAGATTTTCGTGATATACCGCAGACGCCTGTATCTCGGCGAAATCGGTAATGTCGGCGCCGAACGGAACGAAAAGCAGTCGTGTCCCTCTGCAGCACCACACACCACAGAGAGCCTGCGCAAAAGTATTCAGAACATCGCGGCAGGTCTTTCCGAAAAGCAGTGATTTAGGGATAACAAAATCCGTCAGAAATTCGCTCAGACCGTCGTCGTTCAGCTGCAGGGTGAGACCCATTTCCGCGCATATACGGTTCATAACGAGAGCTGCGGGCATTCCGACCTCATTTCCGTCATGATCATAAAATTCTTCCTCGGTGCATGGAAAATCGGCTTCGGCGTATGTCATGCGGTCATAGCATTTAATGCTGACGATATTTCCGTCGGAAGATTTTGACGAAACGTAAAATGTCTGAGATTGAAAGCTCTGCCCGCCGGTGCCGGTATAACCGTGAACCGACACCTGAGCGCCGCCCTCAAAAATAACGCCGTAATTCGGATAAGCGCTGACGGGAACAGAAAAAGAAAAACCGACAGATGCTATACCTGCGGTTCCCATTCCGTCAAAAGAAACAGCTATTGACGCATTATTGAATTTCTTGATCTCATATCCGACAGGATCATCTTCCACGCTTCGTTTTATGACCCAGCTAAACACCGCCCGAGCCTTCATCATCGGCTTCGGGCTGAGATTCAAGCGTGAGAGAAATGTTCCATTTCGGATCGTTGCCGCTTTCTTCAAAAGTCCCCTCGTCGGGCTCGGCGGAATAAGATGTGCATTTGAATTTTCCCGAGCTGTCACCGGGCGAGGAATAGGAAACATCTATCGTTCCGTCTTTCTGTTCGCCGTGCTCATCGGTCCCGAGAGCATCATTCAGAGCATTGTCAAGATCGGCGGCTTTATCATCGGGAACCTCGCAGACATCGGCTGTGATAACGGTTTTCATATATACCGACGAGCTGACGGAAGTTCCGTCCCAGTTTACAAAATCATCGCCCCCGCCGTTTATTTCAACAGGAGAGCGGTTGACCTTGAATGAAGTCAGATACTTGGTAAGTTCCGTCTCACCGACGGTAAGAGAAATAACACCCACGAGGAGTCCCTCCTTTAATCAACAGTATCTTCGATACTGTTGATTACATCTCGCGGGTGTAGTTGCTTGATTGCTGTACGTGCGCACCCGCGATTCTTCACAAACAGCAATTTGTAATTATATATCGGCAATACGTCCTAATTTTTCGTTATAATCATTGACGCTTTCCGCGACCTTTTTTCCATCGAGCAGGAGCTTGTTCGTGTGCGTGCTGTGTACTTGGATATCCTTGACTGATTCAACGACCTTTGAAAATTCCGCGGAGATTCTGTCAAATCCTTCGGACATTGCCGCTTTAAATTCTGCGATAAAAGAGCTTTCGGCGGCTGTATTGTCGGATTTTTCAGACACATCCGCCTTAACTTCATCTGCGACATCGGTCTTGACTTCATCGGCGATATCATTTTCCGTATCTGTTTTCACATCAGCGGAGATATCGCCCGAGCCTTCCGCAAATCCTGCGGCATAGTCCTCTCCGTCGTTCCTGCCCTTGTCCTTTGCATTTCCGATACCGAGTAAATCAAGCACACCATTGACACCCGGAATATTTTTCAATCCGAGCGTATCAAGAACGCTGTCAAAAGAGAGATTTTTAATTTCGTCCTTTGAAAGGGAGCCTGTTTTGCTGTTCATGAAATAATCCGGCTTTTCTGCGGTCAGACCGTTTATATAATCGCTTGATTTCCCTGAAAAATCTCCGATTTCGCTGCCGAGAAACGCGCTTATGTCAACGGCACCGGAAGCAAGGCCGTCAAGCAGAGAATCCATAGCCGCCGCGCCTATCGCCTGCATTTCCTCAGGCAGACCGTCATAAGCGGCAATTATATCATTGGCGGTATCGGCATTGAGTTCCGCGATATCGTCCGAGTAAAATTCTTCCGCCATTGCCTGAGCTTCCTCGTCGCGCTGTTTGTAAAGATCGTTCACGCTTGCAAGGTCACCCGAATTTATGAGATACTCTGCCATTTGCAGACCGTCCTCGGGAGACATATTCAGTATCTCTTGTATCAGCGAAGAAGAAACTTTGTCTTTCTTCATCTGCTTCAAAGTCGCGTGCAGCTTTTTCATCGCGTCGATCTGCGCCTTTATATTTGCGACGCGGTAAGTCCTTGTTTTCGAGCCGTCGGGATTTTCGGTCTCCTCGATAGAAAATGCGCTTCCCGCAGCGTTCAAGAGCTTTGATTTGTACGATGAGATATTGTTTTGTATCTCGCCGTACTTGGAATTGTATTCGCTTAGAATTACGTTTAAATTCTCTTTTACTGCGGATAATTCATCGTTTAAATACGCTTTTCTCGCGGCGAGAGCATCCTCGGCGGCATCGACTTCCATCTGATAGACGGTGTTGTAATAGTCGTACCACTCATCGGAATATTCGGAGCAGTATTTTTCGATCCAGTCTTTGCGCATCTGAAGAATTTCTTCCGAGGAATAAAGACCGCTCTGTTCAAGGCGGTCAATGGCCGTCCATTCGTCCTCGCGGGCTTTTTTCGCATTTTCGGCTTCTTCATCGGCTATGCGCTGTCTTTCGGCGGCGGCGTCCTCATCGGCTTTTGTGACGGCGTCGTTATATTCATTTTCATCACGGAGCATTTCCCGCTGAAACGAACGCATATCGCGGCGTGTCTCGTCGCCGTATTTGTTCCATGCGGTAGCTTTTGCGGCATTGCGCTTTTGCATGGCTTCAAGTCCGCCGTCGGAGTTTTCAAATTCCCAGTCGGCATCGTCAAAAGCCTCGGTCAGCTTGTCGAGAGGCTCCTGTTTTGCCGCTTCCTCATCTTTTTTGCGCTGTTCCTCTTCTTCCTTGCGTTGCTTTTCGGCTTCGGCGGCGCGCTTTTCGGCGGCGGCTTTTTCATCCTTGGTGATTTTATCCTCAAGGGACTTCATATCAAGGCGATACTTGTTGTGTTCCTTTCGGTTATCATCGCCATACTGCTTATAAAGAGCAAGTTCCCGCTCGTAAAGTTCCGCATCGGAAGCAATGTATCCCATTTTTCGCTGATACTGAAGATCATTCCACGCCTCTTCAAAATCGGCGTCTTCCTGTTCCTGTGCACGCTGTTCCTGCCGCTGTTTTTTCCATGCGGCTTTATCCTGTGTGCGTATTTTTCCGGCTTCGGCTTCATGCGCCTGACGGTCGGCTTCGTCCTTGGAAATCGAAGATGATACGGTACCGTCCTGATTTTCATCAGTATCGGCGGTGGTTTCCGATGCGATCTCATGATATTCGTCAATGATCTTCTGATTGTTGTTTCTTACAGACACCAGATCATCATAAGAAAGACCGAATGTTTTCTTGCAGTAATCGTTGAGCGTCCACCCCGATGTAAGACCTTCGGGATCGTACTGTGCCTGATTTGCAAAAAAATCCTCGGCTTCTTTGATCTGCCTGTCAATGTCGTAATTCTGCGCGACAGCCTCTTGGTATTCGCTTTTCTTGGCTTCCAGAAGAGCCTGACGATCCATTGCCTCACAGACCATGTCGATGCTTTCGGCGAGATTGATATAAGCCCCTGCCTGATCTTCAATAAGCGTGATATTTTCGGGTATCTTTTCCTTAAGCTCATCTTCGAGACTGAGAAATTCCTTCATTTCACCGTCGGTCAGATCGCTGTATCTTTGCCGGAGTTCTTCATAACGCTTTGCCTTGTCTTTCAGAAGGGCGATCTCGCGGTTGGATGTGTCGATATCCTCTTCATTCTTTTTGCGGACATCTTCCATTGCGTCCGCATAATCTTCAAGAGTTTTTTGAGTGCTTTCGGTTTCATTTGCGAGGTCTTTCATTGCGCCCGTAAATCCGATAACAGCCGTAACGACGAGACCCACCGCCGCAGCCACAAGCCCCAGAGGATTCGCGGCAAGCACCGTATTGAAAGCGGCGGTCGCGGCTGTTCCCAGACCTATCTGACCCGTATAGACACCCGCAGCTATCTGTGCAAGACTGAGTTCACCGGTCAGAGCCATGGTCTCAAGTGATGCGGCACCCTCCTCTGCTGCGAACGCTCCGACCGCCAGTACCGCAAGCTGAAAGCTCTTTATGACGGGCTCCAGAGCGGCGGCGGCTTTCATTGTGAGCATAGCGGCAGCCACACCGCCCATAACGGCAATTATAGTGTTACCGTGGTCAACGATAAGCTCAAATCCCTTTACAGCAGCGGGGATAACATCCTCCGCAAGAATTTGAACGGAAGAAGCAAGCGTATCGGAAAACGCCGAAGCGAGCTTTTCTACACTTTCGCCGAGTTCATCGTTTTTCAGTTCGGAATTGAGATCGCCGATAACTTCCGTGACCGACTGCACCGCAGAACGTGCAGTCCCCGAAAATTCCTCATAAAGAGTATTCGCAAGACCCTCTGCGGCGGATTGACAAGTTGTAAGATCACCCGCGAGATTGTCGGACATGGTATCAGCCATTCCCGCGGCAGCGCCTTCCGCGTTGTCGATATATCCCGAAAGCTCGTCAAAGCGTTCTCCGCATTGAGACAGCAGGACTTTCGCGGACGATAAAGCGGCAGTGTCAAAGATATTGTTCAGCGCCTCTTGTTTCTGCTGATCTGTAAAGCCTTCCATAGCCTTGTCAAGGTCCCGGAAAATATCCTGCATATTTCTGAACTGCCCCGATGAATCATAAGCCTGGACGCCGAGAGCGTCAAGCTCCTTTTTGGCTGCGGAGACAGGTGTTGAGAGATTTTTTATAACTCTGTTCAGAGCCGTTCCCGCTTCTGCCGATTTGAGACCCGAATCCGCGAGAATGCCGAGTTCTGTCATAAGCTCGTTGGTGCCGCCCGCAAGGATACGAGCATTTGCGCCTGCTGATAAAATCGCGCTGCCGAGCTGTTCAACGGAAGTATTCGACTTCTGCGAAGTGACGGCCATTTGGTCGACAAAGCCGTCAAGCTCGTCCATGGTGAGACCGAGCGCGGACATGGAATCCGTGACCATATCCGAAGCGCGGGCGAGGTCAATACCGCCCGCAGCGGCAAGGTCAAGGACAGTCGGCAGAGCGGAGCAGGCTTCGTTTGCGTCGTATCCCGCGAGCGCGAGGTAATTGAGCGCGTCTCCCGCCTGAGATGCGGAGAACTTTGTGCTTTCGCCCATTTCCTTTGCGGTCTGCGATAAAAGGTCGAATTCTTCCGAGACCTGAGATATACCCATAGTCGCCGCGACCTGTGACATAGACGATTCAAACTGTTTGCCGATGTCTGTTACCTGAGCGGGTATCTGAGCGAGGGCGGAGCCGATTGAGCTTGCAATATTTGAGGATATATTAGCCGTGAAAGTTATAAGATAATTGTCTAATGCGGTCAAATCTTTTTTGGCGCCTTCATTGTCAACACCTGTTCCAAATGTTAAAGTATCATCAAATTGCGTATATATCCCTCATTTCCGGCAATAAAAAGTACCTTGCGGTAATACCGCAAGGCATTTGAGATCAATCTGTTTAATATGGTGTTTTATCCCATTTCAGAGCTTTAGTGATATATTTTACAGCAGCAGGCGGGAGCATTATCCAACTTTCCGACCCGTCACGCCATACTATCTGCACTTTTGCTCCGGGACATCTGAAATAATAGCAGGCTTTCCATTCCTTTACAAGAAATTTAGCTACATTTTTCTGACATATATGAATATCTTTTATCTTCCAATGTCTTTTATCTTTTGTGGCGGCAATTGGTTCACCTGCGTACCGTCCCGCATAGACACTGTATTCATAAGCGTAATATTTCACATTATGGTATATATACTCAATCTCCATACACCCGCCCCCTTTTGCAGTATTATTTTATATAATAATTATACCACAAAAAGGGGAGAAAGTCAAGCATTTTTCACCGCTTCCAGACTGCGCCTCATCCTGTCAAGTTTCTGCTGTTCCGAAAGCGAGCGCGGCAGCTTGTATATTTCCTGCAAGTTCTTGTAATGCTTAAGGCGGTCTGCGGGCATTTTGGAATCTTTCAGATCCATTGACCTGTACCCCATGACCTTGACAAATTTTGTCTCCTCGGTCAGAGCGTCGAACAGCGCCTTGAATTTCCACCAGTGCATTTTTACGGAGGTGAGATCAATTCCGTACTGCTGATAAAATGCGGCAAAAATAAGCGGTTCGTCGTATTCAAAGGAATACACGTTTTTATCGTGTTTGCTGCGTTTAAATGGGGATGCGCTCCGTTTACGGAATCCTTCCGCCGTCACTGTCCGCTTTTCCGCACCGCACCGCCAGAACCAGAGCAGAAAGCGGGAGACATCCGCAGGCGGTATCTCCCCGAACAGCATTTTCACGGCGATATCGTTTTTTATTGCTGCGGGAACATCCTCATCGAGCATAAGAGTTTCAAAGCGCATCCAGTCGTAAAAATCGGTGCTGAACGGATATGTCTTATCATTGATTTTTACTTCACAAGGAAGTTCGCCGCCGAAAAGGTTCATCTTCTTAACACCGACGGCGCGTATTTCTTCGTATATTCCGCGAGATTTCTGAGGGACGCATCCTTAAGAAAGCGATAAAAAAGTGTTATTTCGTCGATGTCGATGTTTTCGTTCTGACCCTCTGACGGGAAAATCTCCTCAGCGTCCTTTTCGCCGATAAAGAGCGCGACCCCGCGCCTGAGAGTGCTTATAAGTTCTTCCGTTTTAATGCGCGGGTCGGTTATTTTTGCTTTTGCGGCATCCGCGATAGTGCGGTCTATGGCATCAAGGCTGTCGCAGAACTCGCCGTTTCTCACGGGAAGTTCAAATTCTTTGCCGTATGCCTTTATTTTCGGCGCACGGCGCTCGTATGTAAATGTATTCAGATCAAAAGTTTTGCTCATAAAGGTTCCACCTTTCGTCATCTCGCGGCGTTACTGTTTACAATACTTTCTGTAACAGCCGCGTTTGTTACAGAAAATATGCCGGTCATCACACACGGCGCGTCATGGCTGCGAGGATTCCTCGCTTGTACCCGCGTAATAAAGATTTCCTTTTATTATCATATCATCATCGTCGTCGAAAGAAGATATCTCAACGACAAAATCGGTCTCGGCCATAGTAACGCTGCCGCCGAGACGGACTTTTACGATCGCATCCTCGCCCGTTTTCATGTTTATGGCGATATCGTAAATATCGCGGATTTCGGGTTTGTCAAGCATCATCAGACATTCAAAAGCAAAAACGGGAGCATATCTTGTTATGCTGCGGCTTTCAAATTTCTGATTGATAAATTTTCTTGTTTTGCTTACGGCATTCGGATTGTGAGTGAACACAAGCCAACCTTCGCCGCACTGATGCCCGTTAATATACGGGATTATATCGGTACGCTGTACTGCTGCCGACATAAATTATCACCACCCCTTTTTCAATTCGGAATGCGGAATGCGTAATTCGGAATTATTAAAATTACGAATTACGAATTGATATTGATTCCGCATTCCGAATTACGCATTCCGAATTGATATTAATTCCGCATTCCGAATTAAATTAAGCCGCTGCTTCAAACTCTCCCGCGTTGATATCGAACGTACCGAGGACTTCATCGCCCTGATTGTTGAAATTGCCCTTGATTATCATGTCGTCGTCATCGTCGAGGGACGAAACTTCAACGGAAGCATTTACTCTTCTCGCGTTATATACGCCCGTCTCACCCGTAACGGGATCAAAGAGATCGACCACGACGAAAGTCACGAGAATATCCGTACCCGTTTTTCTGCCCTTTATCTTGTCGTAGATGAGCTTTATTTCGGGACGCTCGTACATAAGCAGCACTTCAAACGCCCACTGAGGAGAATATCTTGTAATATTCTTGCGTTCCGTGGATTCGCTGATGAATTTTCTCGTCTTGCTCTGAGCGTTCGGGTTTTCGGTAAATGTCTGCCATGCAACGCCGCAGCGCGTCCATGTTTCTGTTGTGCCTGTGCTTTCAACGAGCATAAACACAGCGATATCGGTTCTCTGAGCTGTAAGCTCACTTGTAGGATTTAAAATAGCCATGCGAAATCCTTTCTCCGCAATCCTTGCGGTGTCATCTCGCGGATTTACTTGATTGACATGATTTCTGTAAAATCCGCGGTTGTTACAGAAATTATAGATTTATTTAACGGCGCGATATGACCGCGGGGGCACCCCACTCAAACATTGGAAATATAGATCATCTTAAACTGAATAAGATATTTTCCCCATTTTTTAGTAACGGGATTCAATTCCGCGAGCATACCGTTTTCGGCATCCACGCGGGAAGCATTTTTGCCCGCAGTCAATACGGGCAGATCGCCGCCGAGAGACTTTTCACGGCACCACGCCTGCAAGCGTTCTATAAATTCGGAATTTTCGAGACGCTGTGCATCCTCTGCGGATATTTTGTTGAAATAAACGGTAAAATGATACTGTCTTTTACCGCCGCCCGAGATGAATTTCCTGAGAAGCGTATCACCGTCGGGCATAATTCCGTAGTTCACGCCCTCGGAATCCGTCCAGTCAATATGACGCTTATGCACGGGAATTTCCGAAAGCAGAGGACAGCCCGCGAGCCATTCGCGGACTGCGTTTATCATACTCTGATCTGCCATATTCAACCTCTTCTCCCGATTATATTTCTGAGCCCGTTCCGGATAACTTCTTTGTACTGAGACTTCATTCTGCGGAACCAGAAGCGGCCGCGCTGACCTCCGTTTGCAAGCCCCTGTATCCCGCGCCCCGCATTGTTGTAATAATTGCTTTTTGCATAAGGCGCGATATATTTTATTATTCCCGAACCTATAACGGTTCCGCGTATTCCCGAGCCTTTGAGAAAACCTGTCTGAAACGGTACAAACGGATCGGAGTATCTGAGGACTTCGCTGTCAACAAATCTCTGTGCGCGTCCTCCGCGTTCCAGACCATGAGCGCGGATTATTTCATCGGTATGTATCACTGTTATCTCGCTCCAATCGAAATATGTTTCACGGCATCTGAGCCGCGAAGATCATTCGTCACGGAATTTATCGAAAATACAACACCTGCTTCGACAAGCTCCGCTATTGAGCTTACCGACGTTTCTGACGTGCTTGTTCCTTCCATAATATAAGACCCCTCGGGAATGTCCCAAGCCGTCTTGTAGCCGTCCAGAGCCGCAAGAGGGATAATGACTTTCACGCTGTCCGCAAGCTCCGCGCCGTATTTTTTCACTTCCTGAGCTTTTACCTCACGGAAGTAGCAGGCGGGTATCGGGATGATATTATAACCGCTGTCAGTCTTTGCGTATATTGTACAAGAAGTATTGGTATACACGGAGTCCCTCCGCCGTGATCTCGCGGATATAGTGCCTGATTGCTGTTTGTGCGTATCCGCGATTCATCATAAACAGCAATTGTATATTTTAGTCTCCGCGATAAAGCAACCCCGTATTTCCGAGCCAGAACTTTACAGACGAGCGCAGAGAAGCTTCAACGGCGGCGACACCATCGGTCCCGCCGTTCGTGTACGATATCTGATAATCGTCTACGCGTTCCATTGAAATACCCTCGGATACTGCTTTGTTTTTCTCAGCTTTGAAATACTGATCGGCGGCATCGCAGACCGCATATCTGACATCATCGGTGATGTTGTCGTCCGTGATCCGTCCGAAAGTCACGGCGTTTATGTATGCGGCTGCTTTTCGCTCATAAAATGTGAAATTCTCCTCGGGTATGCGGAAACCGCCGAAATTGTTCTTATAAAACAAGTAATCAACCATAAAAAACTTCACCTCGTTTTAATGAGCAATCGCGGATTTATACAAAAAATATTCCGCTCACTTGCGGCGCGGTGTGACAGCGGAAGGATTCCGCACGGACGATTTTGTTATTTTGTCACTTTCGGGAATGTCATTTTCGGAAATGTCATTATTGACAATTTCGTTATTGTCAATTTTGTCAGTTTCCTTTTTGACATTATTGACATTTTCGTCCTTATAGATTTTTCCCACAGTACGCATAATATCACCCCATTATTCGGTTTCGGAAGCGGAAAGGTAGATCCCGTGTACCCTGTTTTCGTAAACATCGCAGAGACCGTAAGCGCGGTAAACGAATGCCCAGCCGTCGGCAAACTGATTTTCCTCGGGAGAAAATACTTTTGTGACGGTATGCTTTGTAAACTGTATCGCCGCCGATCTTTCGATTATCATAAAGTTGATATTCTTTGCGCCGTCCGCCTTTTTGTAGCCGCCTGCAAGCTCATTGTCGCTCTCGCCGTCAAGCAGATCGACCGCAGTATAAAAACGCTTCTGAGGAACATCAACGACGCTGCCGAATCTGCTCATGATCTCTCTCGATTTGTATGTATCGAGAGCTGTTATCATTGTGTGAAGCGTCGGCGTTATGAAAAGTATTCTTCCGCTTTCGGAAACTTCTTCCTCATCCATTTCGTTTGTCGCGTCGGTAAGTGCTGCGATCACCTGACTGCCGTCGCTGAGATTTGCTGTTTTGGAGAGAATACCCTCCGTTCCCGCATAAGCCGCAAATCTGAAAGCATCCATTTCGGGAATGACTTTATTTCTGATAAATATTGACGCGAGCTTTCCGAAAGCCACGCCTGCGGTCTCGGCGTTATCCATTGCGTCAACGGTGAACTTTATTCCTCTGTCGTAATTGAAGGTTACGACTTCATTTGTAACGGTAACATCGCCGTTTACATACCCGCCGTTCCTTTTGTAATCGGCGAGACCGTCAAGGTCATATTTGGGGATAATGACCTGATTTGCGTTAGCCGCCGCCTGTACCAGAGTGCCGCTCATATCGAGCACGGAAGTTTTCGCGCCGAGCCTGTACACCTCATCAAGAAGATCAATGTACTGCTTAAAAAGTGCTATTGAATTAGCCATAAGGAGTCCCTCCTTTGTCATCTCGCGGGTATAGTTGCTTGATTGCTGTTTGTGCGTACCCGCGATTCATCACGAACAGCAAACTTTTGATACATCATTTCAAAGCGGGGAGACCCATTATTTCACGCGCGGACGCATTCGTCACGGCAGTTCCGGGATTATTCGAGCTTCCGCCGAAGCGCGGGAAATTATCGTTATTGTTGTTGTCGGAGGGCTTTTTCTCTTCCTCTTCAAAAAGATATCCGTTTTCCTTTTTTACCTTTTTGAGCTGTTCATCGAGACCGATAAGTTTCCCGTCGTCTCCGAATTTTATATCCGCGCAGTTGAGCAGGACCTTTACCGACTTTGTATTCCTCGCCTTTGCCGCCGTGAGAGCTGCATCGAGAGCGGAATCAAAGCGGAACTGTTCGGCAGCCTTTACGGATTCGTCATATTTCGCCTTGTAATCGTCGGCAAGCTTTTTAACGCCCTCGTAATCGAGCTTTCCGAACTCCTCGATCTTCTTGTTGGCGGCGGTGAGCTGATCGGACGTATCCTTGAGCTGCTTTTTCACGCTTTCGAGATTATCGGTATGATCCTTCATGATCTTTTCGATAACATCATCATCGGCAATGCCGAGTTTTTTCAGAAATTCCTTGTCCATGGAACATCACTTTCCTTTCGTTTATTTTGGATATAAAAAAGCACCTCCGGAGAAGTGCTTTTAAACGTATAGAAAATTAAGGACAGCGACGGCACACAGCCGCCGATCTGTCCGTGTAAAAATCCTCGTGGGATTTTTGATATCCTTGATTTATCTGCTGTCTGTATGTTTCATTCGCTTCGTGTATTCCACAGATCTACAGCTTCATTGTAAGCCCGTGAAATACATTTGAAACTCATATAATAGACAGGATTCGGATTTTCGAGTTTCTTTTTGACTATAATACCACAGTGACTGCATTCTATCGCCATTGCAAGTTCATCATCATATCGTGCAAGTCTGTCATGCGGCTCCTGCCCACAGAACGGGCAGGGTTTCAATTCGGGCATTTGATATCACTCCAATTTCAACAAATCACTTCACAACATGGGGAATACTTACGTGCTTTTCAAGGCATTCCTCAATATAGCCGCAGAACTCGTCATAAGTCATAAGATCATAATAAATTCTTGCATACGAATCGGGAGCACAGCCAAATTCATTTTTATATTTTGTATAAATATCTTTTAAATGCTCATCAACTTTTCCTTCCCACACAAAAATCAACCTTTCTGCAATTTCATAAATACATTATGAGCAAATGACGGGAACAAATCCTCAAACATACTTACCGTAGCGGGATTGTTATCATAATAAATCTGCCCGAAATTTGCGAAAGCTTCTTTGACCCTATTTTTGCTATTAGCTTCCCAATATTCTTTTTCATGATGGAATCCAAGGTTAATCGAATCATCTGTTACTCCACTAATAATATCTGAAATACTGTTGTATTCGGGCTTTAATACCATTTCCCCGTCTGTATGGCGGATTTTAAAAGCATTGGGATATTTATCAATCAAGTATCCTTTGATATCGCCGCCGCTTGCTTTCATAAGAGCTGAATAATCATAATCAAGAGCTTTGTCACAAACCTTGTCTCGCGTGAATCTGTTGCTTATGTCATACTTGTGGAATATTTCATGCGCTAATGTTGATGTGCTGCCGTCGGGATTGATTTTTATATAATTGAATCCGCTCATATAATATGAACTTTTTTCATCCGTTACAACATAAGTAACTTTATCGCGGACGCTTTCAACAACGTTTTTAACTGCTGTATGACTTCTTTCAAGTCCCGCTTCAAAATCCGCGCGATATTGCTCAGGAAGTGCCGAATATTTAACGCTGCTGAGCTTATCAATAATTGGCTCGGTTATCGGTATCTTCTCTTTAATTTTATCAGATATTTTTCCCGATGTCAATACATTAGCCGAATTTTTCAAAGTGCCCGCTTTCCTGTCCGCCCATACCGCCTTAGCACTTATCGACTGCCCGTACTCCGCGACACCTGTCCGCTCTATCCTCGGCAGCAGTCCCGCATCCTTGGAAAATTTTCCGTAAGCGTCCTTCTGCCTGCGTAAAAGTACGGATTTTGCGGTGAGCATATCCTTGTCGCCCGAAGCATCGGCGGCGATTATCTCGCGCTTGGTCTTGCGGATCGCGCGCTCATAAGCTCTCTGTTTCTGCTGCGCTTCATAGTAGGTATATGTTTTGCCGTCTATCGTCACGGGCGGCGGGTCGATGTTCCGGAGCTGTTCATCGGTATAGGCTCTTTCGCTTATCCCGGGAATAACGGGATAAAAATCATGACGGCAGTTCGCGCCTTTAAGACCGTCTACGCGGCCGTATCCCGTGACTTCGGCAAGCAGTGGATATCTTTTATCCCTGCCCGTGAGCGAATACCACTGACCCTGCCATTCGGCGTGATCGGGACGAGCTCCCGCGTGCGCTGTGACCTCTACGACGTCCGTTTCAAGCTCTTCGGCGTTACGCTCGGATATTTTTCCTGTCATCTGCGAAACGCCTGTCAGGAGCGCTCTGCGGGCTGCCACATCGGCATGATTTCTCACGCCCGAAGCGTAGTCAACAAACTGCAGCCCTGCGGCGGTGATCTCCTTTGCAGCCATTCTTACAGCCGATAGGTAATCCATACCGCCGAGAGCCGCATAAAAATGAGCCTTATCCATAGCGGAGCGGTAAACGTCCGCAGCCTGTTTAAAATATATCCTGCCGTCCGTTCCGCGTGCGGAAAAGCCCATTGAACGTGTAAAATTATTCAGCTCGCCGAGCGTCTGATTGACCGCCGCATCGGCAAGCTGCTGCAAATAATCATTATATTCAAAAGGGGCATAATCCCTGTGTGTTCTTGCGTAGAAATTCTCGTAAAATTCGCTGTCAGTCTGAGCAGCGTCAAAGACCATATCTTTTACGATCCTCTCGGACTGCTTTGTATACCGCGCGATAAGCTTTTCGAGATAATCCGACGATGCACCCATCTGTTTCAGCAAAAGCAACTGATATTCCGCCGTATCGGTTATCATCCCCGCTTTGGCAATCCTGCGGGAAATATCCGCGATAATATCCGCTTCAAACTGCATCGTCAGATTTTCAAGCTCTTCGGGTAAACCTTGAAGATATTCGGGAGTGAGCGCCACAAAATCACCTTATTCCAATGTCTGAGGGAGCATTTTCAGCGCCTGTTCCTCTGTCACGCCATATCTGCGCTGCAAATAGAAAACGGGCGATATCAGACCCGCCGAGACTTCCTGCAATAAAATTCTCTGCTCCGTCTCCGCATCGGTGAGAATACTGTCGTCAAATTCAAAGGACGCCTTTGCATCAAAATTCCCGAGCCGATACAGCGAATAAAATTCCTTCACGACTTCGAGATATTTTTCCAGCGCCGCCTGTAATTTCCGCTGTATTGCCGAAACCGTCGCATAAGAGCGCTGTTTTGACGCTTTTATCTCGGTAGCGGTCTTGTCAGCGGTATTCACGTCCGAGAGCGTTCCGTAAGCGAGACCGCAGGAAAACTCCACGCGCCGAAGTATGGCGTTGAGAATATTGAGCTGTGATACATCCCGTATCTGCGGAGCATATTCTTTGATGAGATTATCGTCCGCGAGATCAAGCAGCTTGAAAAGGCGGTTGGATAATCTTGAAAGTTTTGACTGCTTTTTCTTGTCGTCGGGTCTGAGTACGGTAACATCCGCAAAGACCGCAGGTTCGGTCGCTTTTGCTTCCCAGAGTATTCGGGAATACTGCTCGTCGGCGTTTTGGAAAAAATCCACAGCCTGAGCGAATATTGATTCTCCGTTCGGCATCTCAAAGCAGGAGAAAAGCGGCACGGAGATATTTTCAAGGGTTATTTCGGGCAGGATATCCGCCCACTGCGGCACGGTCACAAGGGATATCTCACTCCCGAGCTGCACGGCGCTGTCCGACATAAACGCCCTGTTCGAGATGATATATTCATCTTTTTCATATCGGTGATATTCAAGGCGAGTGAAATATTTCTTGTTCTTTGCGAATTGTTCCGCGAAAATGCAGCCGACGATATCATCGTTATTGTTGTAAGCGGTCGGAAAAAAGCTGTCCGCGCGGATATAGTTTGTGACGATATTTGTTCCGTCGAAATACGGTTTGAGCATCACCTTTCCGAGAGCGCAGGCGTATTCGGTAAATTTCGGCGCGTCGCCGATTATTTTCCCGTAGTTGAAATTTTTATCGGAAATTTCCGACTTAAATTCCGAAGTGACAAGTCTCGCCGCTTCATGAGACACGGCTTTCCCGAGCTTCAGGGAATCGGTTATCTCATCGGACGACAGATAAGGCGGCGTTCCGTCATAGATCGCCGCCCATTCGGATATTTTATTGTCCCCGGTAATTTCAATGCCGAACACATCGGCGATATTGTTTCGGTTAAGCAAATATATCACTTTCCTTTTTTACGCCATATAGAAGACGCCGCATAACGTATTGCGTCAATACTGTGATTGTTTTTATCGGGATATCCCGTGATGATCTCGCCCTCTTTGGAGCGTTCGTATTCATATTCGAGAAATTCCTTGGCAGTTCCGGGGCATTTCTCGGGGTCAATAATTATCTCGGTGAGCGACTGCAGCCACTTCATGGAATAATCGACCGAACCGGGACCTTTTTCGGCGGCACGCGCGGAAAGTCCGTAAGCTCTGTAATCTCCGACGGACTTCGGCTCTGCACTGTCGCAGATGATGATATCCTGCGGAGTTACGCCCATTTCGAGCAGCTTGTCGGCGGTCTCGCGGTTGGATTTTTTATTGCACCGATATTCGCGGCAGATATACAGCTTTTTGTGAGCCGCATCATAAGCCGCGCGGACATAAGCGAACGGATCGGGATACCATCCCCAGTCTATGCCGTGAATTATCGTCCCGAAGGAATTTATCTCATCGTCGGTAATTTTCCGCACGATCACGTTGTCGAAGACATTTCCGCCGTCGCCGTTTGCCGTACCGAGATATTCATTCTCATAAGCTGCGGGATTGAGCTGTTTTGTCAGCTCCGCATCGTCGAGAAAAGCGCGTCCGAGCCAGTTTTCGGGGACATCGAGATAAGTTGACCGCGTAATGAGCGTTTTTTCGGAATGTCCCTCACGTTCGAGCGTATAGATATTCGCCCAGTTGGAAGCGGAGCGCGGGGGATTGAACGTCTTGAAATTGTAAGCCGTGTCGCCGCCGCGGATAACGGACTGTTCTATCTTTCGTATACTTTCCGCGCCTTTGAACTGATCGAGCTCCTCAAACCATACAATGCCGATGTAACCGAACTCGGGCTTTATGGATTTTATCTTGTCGGGCTCATCCGCACCGCGAAAGTAAATTTTCTGCCCTGTTGATTTTCTTGTGATCTCAAGCGGGGATTTTGTAAAAACAAACTCGCTTTCAAGTTTCAGCATCGAGACCGCCCAGCGTATCTGAGCGTAAACGGAATCGCGTATAGTTTTTTCTATCTGACGCAGTACACAGGCATGAAGCGAAGGGTTTTTCATAATAAGGTCAATGACCGCCATACCCACAAACGAGGATTTCCCCGAACCTCTGCCGCCCGGCAGGATATATTCGGAATGTTTCCCCGAGTATATGTCGGATATGACAGGCGCGAACGGAGCTGCGACAAACTCGGCGGGGATCCCGATATAGGGAAGCTCTTTCGGCTCAGGCGGTTCGAGCTTCTGCTTTTCGAGCTTGAGACGCTCCTTTTCGACAGCGATTCTTTCGTCATCGCGGATAATGCTGCGGAGCTCCCTTACAGCGGAAACGTCGCCCGACTTCGCGGCATTGATAAGCGCGGCGTTGACCACCAGCAGATTGTTGACATCATCTTCGGAGACATTTTCGAGAGAGATCCCCGCCGTGATAAGAGTATCCCAATCGGCTTTCGTGCCCGTCGGGAGTGACAGAATGAATTTTGCACACTCCTGCATGGAACGTTTCTTCCGTCGGGAAGCGCCCGAAGCCTTGCCGCCCTTAGCGCCGAGCTGTCTCACTTCGCCCTCGGTTCGTTCGGAAAACGGTATAAGATTTTTCTCATTCATTTGTCACCACCCGCAATCCTTGCGGCGTCACATCGCGCCGCTTGATGATAGCAAACGGCGGTGTGAAGCCGCGGCTGTTATATAATAATAAAATTCACAAAATGAAATAAAAATAGCTTATATCCGCAGAAATGGCAAAAAATGCGGATATAAGCCTTGAAAGAAAGGAACAAAAAGGAGAACAACGAGACACATAAAAAGGAGGAAGTTTAAAATACGCTTTCGTGTATAGAAAACCCACTATACACATTTTAGCACAACCACCCGGACATGTCAAGTATCTGAATCGGACATCTTTTCGGCGATATGCTTCAGAGCGCTGTTATGTATGCGCCTGACTTGGCGCTCGGAATAGTGCGTATATCTGCTTATATCGTCCCATTTCAGGAATTTGATATATCTGTAATCCATGACACGGAATTCGGCGGGATCGTCAAGCAGATTGATATAATCGAGAGCTTCCGAGCGTGCTTTTTCAAGCTGTTGTTTTTCTTTTTTTGTCTTTTCGGAGTATGACAAAAGCCTGAGATATTTATTTTCGGTGCCGTTGCCCTTGTGTTCCGAAGGCGGCAGCCCCGAAAAATGTTTTGTATTTGCCCCCTCGGTGCTCCCGCGCATTTCATATTCTTTCCGCAGAGCCGCGCGGTACCGGAAATGTTTTGTACGGACAGAATCAAAAAATGTTTTCAGTTCATGAACGGTCAATTTTATCACCTCAATCACACAGGTCTTACCGACGTAATGCGCACATCGCGCTTTATGCCGTATTCGTCGAACCTTGTAACATGTTTTTCACACGGGCAGAGACCTTTGCGGACGAGCATATCCTCGGCGGTTTTCCTGTCGTCGTCATACTGTTCCTTTGTCTTGTAGAAGCTGCATCTGTCGCAGTGAGGGTATCCGAAAACACTGCATTCTATATATCCGCACGGTAAGCAAAACAATCGGTCTTTTTCATAAAAAATCACTCCTCATTTTCCAATAATGCCCGTTTCGCTTTGAGAGCATAATAACGGAGCTTGTTCTTTTCACGCATGATCTCAAGGCATCTTCCGCACATTTTCATTCCGGGGGATGCAGGGCGTTTGCAGCAGTAAGTGCATATCCCGTTTTCGCGCGATTTTTCGCGCCGCCTGCGGGCATATTCCCTGTTATATTCGCGGGTGTTTTTCATAAAAAAATCATCCTTTCGTTTTAAGACGGCTGTGCGCCCGTATACGGCGTTCTGTATCCCACAGGGTAAATTTACTCTCCCACACTTTCAAAAGCCGTACGCGGGCTGTCAGACCTCTTGGCGGGCATGTTTATTTTCACAAACAATTCATCATCGGTAAGCATACCTATAAGTTCGAGTGCGTATCCGAGCTTTTCCTCCGCAGACCGGGCTTTGTTGATGCTTGCCCGCAGACTTCCGAAGCGCAGTCTGTTTTTGTTGTAGATGCGGTATGTCCGGACCCCTGCTTCGGCGAGAGCGCATTCGCGGATATATTCGCGGTAAAGGCGGGTTTTTTCGCGGGCGGCGTCGTTCTTTCCGATAAGCTGCGCCTGATATTCGAGATAAAGTATCCGCAGCCTGTCAAAATATTTATATTCCCGCGCGGGATAGTTTTCATAGTTTATCGAGCCGTCAAAGCATTTTTTCTCAAGCCCTTTCCATACATCGGGATCCTTGAAATCCGGAAGTATCCTTATCACAGAATAATATTTTATCCCGGTCACCCTCTTTCACTTTAACGATTTAAACGGACGGAACGGACGGGTCATACATAACTTTTCTTATATATACCTCTTTTTACAATTTATTAATATTCTTTTTCCCTACGAAAAGTTAAGGTATATCCGTCCGTTCCGTCCGTGCAAAATATTTTTACATCAATTTTATTCCCCTATATACAGCACCGTTGTTTCTTATCCGCTGCACACCGTTCCGCTTTAAAAGTTCCTGAGAAAAGGTGCGGCGGCTGACGATGCGTTCGCTGCCCGTTTCCGCCCAGTGACAGTAAGCGTCATAGAGATCGGACGCGGTTTCGGACGCATTCGGGTCGAGAACGCAGCATTCCGCGACAAATCCGGATACGACATCCATTTCGCGGCGGTAAGTCTCGGTCATCTCGCGGACTTCCTTCGGCGGCGTCAGACCTTCATCGCGGTAAAGCTTCAGCCCTTCAAGTATCCACCCGAAGATCATCGGCAGTTCTTTCATCAGCTTTGAGGGCAGGGAGGTGTCTTTTTGATCGTCGGGTATCTGCACATTGAATGGGATGACGCGTATCCTGCGCCAGATTCCGTCATCGGTTCCGCGTATTATGGGGCGGTAGTTGGTCGGAACCCACATAGTGAAATACGGAGTGAATTCAAAATCGGTGCCGTACTGGAAGCGGGCAGTGAGCGGATCGCCGCCCGTGACCTGCTTTATAAGGCTTTCGTTGAGCCTGCTGCCCTCGTCGGGCTCGGATACGGTAAGCAGACGAACCCCTTTGAGGCGGGCGAGATCGGAGCGTGCGGCGCCTGCGCGTCCCGCTGTTTCCATAAGTGTTTCCGCCTGGGCATTTGCGGCATAGTCCCCGAAAATGCGGCGTATCGGCTCGAGCATTGTCGATTTGCCGTTGCTGCCTCTGCCGTAAAGAAAAAACATGCACTGTTCGGAATTGCTGCCGAGCAGGGAATATCCGAGTGCCTTCTGTATGTATCGGATGATGTCCTCATTGCCGCCGAGGATCGTGTTCAGAAAATTTTCCCATACGGGGCAGTCTGCGGAGGATATTTCCGAGCCCGCGATCCTGCTGAGATAAAGCTCCCGCTTATGCGGATACAGCTTGCAGTTTCTGAGATCGATCACCCCGGCGGGAGTGTTGAATAAATTCACGTTGTTGTCAAGATCACCGAATTTTATCGGCAGACGGTGACGCAGCTCTGTTTTCATTGCGGTCTTGGCGCGGGAGCTTCTCGAATTGTGGATGTGCTTCCGGAACTTTTTCAGCATATCGGGATCTCCCGCATATAAAATGCACTCATCGTCCATTACCGAAAGTGAATCGTCCGCTATCCTGTCGATAGTTCCCGTGACATCCTCCTCCCAGTTCTTTCCGTTCCAGAAAAACCAGTTTTTCTTCTCATAGCAGAACTTCAGCCGCTCCCCGTAGAGATCGGCAAGGCGGCTTGCGTTTCCCGTATCGTCGAAAGTGTATTCGTTAAGTTCGGGCTGTTTTACGGTTTCACCGTTTCCGCCCGATATACTCAGCGAATAATTGCTTTTGCGGTCAAGAAAATCGCCGAATATCATTTTGCACTCGCCGACGGCTTTTTGTATCGTCAGAGCGCCGTAAGTGCTGCCCGACTGCTTCCTGTCCCATTTATCGCGCATAAGTCCCGAGGAGCGGAAAACGCGGTCAATGTCTTCCGTGTTCCTGTCAAGCCAGAACGCCAGCATATTGCAGAGCGCCATATCCGCTTCCGAATGCGAACCGTAAAGGCCGTCGTATATTCCCGACATAAGCGCGGAAAATTTTGCCCCCGATTTTGATGCGCGGGCTTTTTCAAGCCTTTCGGAAACGGAAAGGGAGACTTGCACAACTTGCGTATTATTCAACTTTTCGGTATCAAAAGTTGAATAATTTTCAAGTTCCGCGGGAGATTTCAGATATTTTTCAAAAAGCGGCTTTATAGTTTCGGTACAGTCTGCTATCGGCAGATCGGAGATACAATTCCCCGTCATAGTGAAAAATCTGCCCGTTTCGTACATTTCGACGCAGCCTTTGCGGTTTGCGCCGCCGGGGAGAGAGCCTTTGCAGATGATGTGAACGCCCCTCCCAGACGGTGACAGCTCCGCATAAGAGCCGAGAGCCGTGATGAATTCGCCGATAATGTTGTCCGTATCGCCGTCAAGGAATGCCGCGAGCGCGTCATCCTGCTTGTCGATATCCACACCGAAAAACAGCGTATCGGTGAAAACGAAGCCGAGCTGACTGCGGAACATCGAATTGACGGCAGTGTCAAAATCTTCCCAATCGCGGGGATCTGTCGAGCTTGCTTTTTCGCCGCTTGTTATGCAGACGGGAACTTTCCCGAAGTGACGCGGATCATTTTCATCGGGTACTGCTTTCCAGCCGACCCAGTTTTTGCAGTCTTTAAGTTCCTGCGGTATTTTATCGTAATTCATCGGCTGTCCTCACATCAGAAAGGGAGCTCGCTGTCCGAGATGATCTCCTCGAAATCGTCAAGCCCGAGACCCTGCGGAAGCGGCTGAGCGAAAGCGTCGTTCTTCGGCGGCTTGTAGGTCTGCGTATCGGCGGCGGGCTGAGCTTTTTCCCTGAACACATGGCGGCATTCGGGGTGAGCGGTAGGCTCGAGGAATTTCACGCGCTCGTTCGTCCTGTCGTTGTATGTGTCGTGCTCCAGTTCGGCTTTTACACATTTTCCGGTGATGTCCGCGCATAACTCGGCGACCGAGCCGTAATTTTTGCCTGCGGGTATCTTAGCGGAATTTGCGAGGTTCATAAGCTGCTTGAAGCTGTATCCGCCGACCTGCGCATCCTGCGGGGAAGGCTCTTTTTTCTTCCATATCTTATGGAATATGCAGCGGTTCTTGTATGCCTGCTCAACGTCGTTGCGCACCACCAGACGGACATCAATGAACGGCGTTCCGTTTTTGGTTTCCGATTCCGCCGCCGATTTGATCACGGTCTCGTATTTCCCGGGCGGAAGCAGGTCAAAATCGTTGAGACCGTCATATTTTGTGGAAAAGCTCATAAGATTATCCCTCCAATTTTAGATACCCTTCAAAGGGACTGTGTACAGCGTATCCGAGTTCTTTGTGGGTGACGTCGTCCTTTATCACACAGATGTCGATACGCTCCGAATGCGTTTTCTCTCTTACTTTTTCAAGAAAATTTTCGGCGGTGTCCTTAAAAGGCGTGAGTTTTCCTTCAAGCGCCATAACCTCGGCGATAATTTTCGGTTTTATTGTTGTTTTCATATATTTACCTCTCTGATATCAAACGATCGCGGGAGCATCTTTATTTTGCTGATATACTTAATCCGCGTCACGGCCGCAGGGGCACCCTGCTTATGAACATCCGTCTCCCTCATTAAAGCGTATATTACAGATCGAGCCTTCGTCATTGTCACCCGGGAAAGCTTCAAGATATCTGAGAAAGCTCTGCTTTACGCTTTCGGCGAACCTTTCGGGAGTTGTGCGGTCTGCCGCGCCCCTGTACATATTTCGTATCTGCAAAAGTATCAGCTCGCTCATTTCCTCGCCGTTTCCTATCCCGACATGGCGGTTTGTACCGTCCTTGTTAAGTATGGCAAGGCAGAAAGCACACTCGTCCTCATTGAATATATTCCACTTCACCTGATCGAGCTTGTCTGCATAATATCTCAGCTTATCGGTATATTTCATAAATATCATCCTCCATATATATCAATACGAGCGCATCTTCCTCCGAGCGGCACACTCCCGCTATCGCGCCGAAGTTCTGCATCTGATTTATAAAATTCCTCTGTGCGTCGGAAATTCTCCCCGAAGGCGTTTTCACCTCGATGAAGAACATTTTTCCGTCAGATTTGCGGAACCCGAAAAGATCGGGAAAACCGGGTGGAAGTCCCGTGTCAAAGAATCTGCCGTCCGGAGTTCTCACTTTGCCGACATTCGCGCGGAATACGACCGCATACGGAGATATTGCCGCGCGGATCTTATTTTGAATTGAATGCTCCTCTGTCATGTTTTCGCAGCTCCTTTCACTTCATAAAGGCAGTACCCTCTGAGCCTTCTTCCGTGGTATACTTCTCCGAACGCATATCCGTTGAGAGCCGAAGACTTTTTTACAGCATCGGCAAGACTTCTGAAAAGCCATCCGCCCGATCTCATAGTTTCTATAAGGTCACTGCCGAGAATAAATTTCTTTGCCGGCTTTATCTCATTTAAATTCATTACTTATGTTCCTCCTCATTAATCTCGTCCATACAGAATTTTATAAGAGCATCTTTGATATCCTCGGCAAATTTTTCAATAGTTATATCTTTATTTTTTAAGTAATCATACACAGTACCGAGTATAAAAGTTCCCATAAGCAACATATCTCTTTCGCTGCAAAAGCCTGTATGTTCAAAAGTTCTTTTCTCATTGTCAAGGATAATAAGTTCAAAAACCTTTCCTGATTCTTTGTAATATCCTATCTTGATCTTATTAAGTTCCTGCAAGCAAAGGTCAAATCTTTTAGCATAGTCATTCATATCATATAAATCCTCTCTCTTTTGCCTTGTAGTAAGCCCATCCCTTTTTATATCCCGCCTTCTTTGCGTAATCGAGCAGCTCGGCATAACTTGCGCAGTCCTCGGGACGGGAGTAATCTATGTGGAATCCCTTTATCTCTGTGAGTTCCGCTTTCGCTTCTTCAAGCTGCCTGAGCTTTTTCGGGAATTCGGTGCCGCACATCGGGCAGTGCGTCAGCCTTACGTTCGGCAGCACCGCAAAACATTTCGGGCATTGCAGAACTTCAACGGGGTTTTCGGCTTTCTTCTTTTCCTTCTTGTCCTTTTTCGCAAGCGTCCATACGCGGCCGTCATCGGGCATACCGAAGCGGGCGTAATTTCCCACATGGTCTATTATAACGGCGGTTTTGCCGCGTCTGTATCTCATACAGCGCATGGCCTGCTGTATATACAGCGTGAGAGATTTTGTCGGCCGCAGCATTATTGTACAGCCGCAGTCGGGAACATCAAACCCCTCGGATATAAGGTCAACGTTGCAGAGGATATCGACCGCTCCCGTGCGGAAATTTTCTATGATCCTTTCACGCTCGGCTGAGGGAGTATCGCCGTCTATGTGTACTGCGTCTATTCCCGCCCTGCGGAATGCCGCTGCTGTTTCCTGCGAGTGCTTCACCGATGCACAATAACAGATAGCCTGAGTGCCGTCCGCAAGGCGCTTGTAGCTGTCGATGACATCGCCGAAGATCGTATCGCTTACAAGCAGCTTTTCAATGTCGGACGCAGAATATTCTCCCCTGTCTACCTTTATCCCCGTGAGATCGGCGACGGACGGCGCAAAATATCTGTACGGCGCAAGAAAATTGTTTTCGATGAGCCATTTTGCCGAAACGCCTTCAATCAGAATATCGTTCACATCACCCAGTCCGTCACCGTTGAGCCTTACGGGAGTAGCTGTTATACCGAGAAAGCGGGCTTTCGGAAATGCGTTATATATCTTTTTGTAAGTTGCGGCAAGACAGTGATGATTTTCGTCCGTTATGATAAGTGCCGGCGGAGAAATAGCCTCTGTCCGTCTTGCCGCAGTCTGTACCATCATCACATCACAAAGCGACATATCCACTCCCCAGCGGCAGAATGTGCGGACGATCTGATCTTTCAATTCTCTCCTGTGTATAAGGAACAGAACGTTGTTTTCTTTCAGCGTCGTCTGCTTTGCGATCTCCGCTGCAATGACGGACTTTCCGCCGCCGCAGGGGAGAACTATGCAGGGTGATCTGTAACCGTGACGGTAGCTGTCCCTGACGCGCTCGATAAGGTCATTCTGATACTGCCGCAGCGGCATTGTCCTCCGCCTCCTTGCGCTTCTTCACTTCTTTCGCCGTGCATCTGATACAGAGCTTGCGTCCGAATGCTTTCAGCGAGCCTTCGGCTATCTGCGCGACCGTCTTGTCCTTGTATGCCGTTATCGTGCATCCGCAGCCGGTGCAGCGCTCCGGTTCAACGCCGTTGTCGAGCCAGTCGTGGAGCTGACTGCCGAGCTCGGGAGTTATTATCCCCGAGAACGTGTCAAGAAAGGTTGTATCCTTGGAGACAACAGCCGTGTGATCCCTTGCTATATTCATGGCGATATCGAATTCATACTCCGTGTTGTCGCGCTGAACGGGTGCGAGGCCTATCTTTACGGGCTGCATTTTGCCTTTTTCGTTCTGTTCCATGGCGTATGCCATTTTCGCCCGCAGCGTGATTATCGTGTGAGCATTGACCGAAAGCAGGGTGTTGACAAGATTGTTCTGTATCTTTCCCGCCTCATCCCATGCCGTATATCCGTTCTTTCCCGCCTGTTTTTCTATTCCCGACTTTATGTCGAGAACTCCACCTTCGTTGTCCCAGGCATGAGAAAAGCTGTCGACTATGATAACGCCGTCGCTGCCGACAGCTTCCGCGCCTTCGAGAACATACGCCTTATATTTCTCGGGAGAATAAGGCGCGGTCATTGCCTGATAGAGAAAAGCGCCCGTAGGTGTCGGGAGATCGGTGCGGTTTGCATAGAATCTCCCGCGTTCGTGTTCGGTGTCGATAAGGGCAATTTTTCCCCAGTCGTTTGTTATGCCGTAGGCTATGTAAAGAGCTCCGAGAGTTTTTCCCGCTCCCGAAACACCCGTAAGAGCCATGCGGAGCTTTGATTTCTGTCTGCTGACAAGTTCATATCCCATTTTTGCTGTCCTCCTCAAAAACAGATTTCGGGATCCATTTTATCCATGTGTGACACGCGGAGCAGTACGCGCCTATATGGTACATTTCACCGCTGCGGAAATATCTGCGGGAAATATAATATTTGACGCATCCGCATTTCGGGCATTTAAGCCCTTCCACAGTTTCAAATCCCATGACCGCACCTCACTTTATAGTAACATAAGGCTTGCAGGTCATCATTGTGAGCCCTTCGGGGATAGCATCGGCGCCTGCCGATTTGATAAAACTCTTTATTGCATCCTTGCGGGGTTCGGGTTTCGCGTATTTCAGCAGATCATTATGATCGGTTGATTCAGCCCATGCTATAAAAGCATTTTCATCCGGTATTTCAAGTGATACACGTCCGTCGCTTCTTGATATGACCGCCCTCGGCATATCTATTTTCTTGAGATGAGCCGCTTCCATGCAGTTCATGAGATATTTTTTAAGGTACGCGGCGGTGTTTTCCTTGGCCTTGCGGCGGGCGCGGAGACGATCTTCCTCGGCTTTCATCTTTTCCGCAAGCGCGAGCTGTTCTTTTATGTAGACCGCGACATTTTCCGCCTTGACCTGAATATCCTCTTCCATTTCGTCAAGAGCCCTGAAGCGCTGTTCCAGCAGCCATTCGCGGTATGCGGGCGTTATAACTTCGCCGTCCTCGGTGATATATTCGCCGTCGGCATTTTTCTCCCATGTGGGATTGAGTACGGCGTCAAAAGCGTCGAGCTCGTTTTCAAATTCCTTTGTCATTTCATAAAGATTCACAAGGAGTCCCTCCTTTGTCACATCGCGGATTTTGCTGATGAATTGCTGTCAGTGCGAATCCGCGATTCTTCGCAGACAGCAATTTTGCATTATGATTTAATGAGTTTTGCAGTATAAAGAATATCCGCAAATTTCGAGTCTTTGCAATACTCGCACAGTTCGGCGAAGGTGTCGATATCGACCGGCAGGAAATACCCCTGCATCCGTCTTTCGCCGATATGTTCTTCAAGCTCTTTCACGCGGTTTTCGGAGTCCGCGAGCTTGTCCGTGAGGACATCTATTTTCGCCTGCATACCTTCCGTCCTGTCGCGCAGAAGCGCGTCGTTTGCCTTGTTGTTCTCCGCGATCTGCCTTTCGGCGGAGGTGGTGAACTGTGCGGATATCTCCGCGATACGGCGCTCGAATTCCTCGTTATTCAGTTCGCCCGTTTTCTTGTGGAGCTGTTCCTCGAGCCCGAGCTTTTCGTATTTCAGCTTTTGTATTTCCTCTTTCCGGGACATATAAGCGTTTTCGAGGGTGTCGTATTCGTGCTCAAGCTTTTTGTATTCTTCCGATTCTTTCGGGTCGGAAGGAACGGTCACGGTCTCGACGGGCTTATCGCGTAGATTTTTGTTTTCGAGTTCAAGTTCGCGTTTTTCCTCTTTGAGGTCGTCGAGTTCGTTTTCAAAGTAGTCGCGTTCATTGCGGATGTCGTCGCACTCGGTCATAAGTTCCTGATTTTCTTCGGAGAGCTTTTTGTTTTTGCCCGTGAGTTCGTCTATCTGCCGTTTAAGTTCCTTTACAGAGGTGTTTTCAAGGTCGGTGTTTTCGGTGATTTTATCCCGCTGTTCGTCTGTAAGAGTAGAAAGCAGTGAAAGCTTAGCTACACCAATTTGTTGAATCGATTCAACAAATTTCTCGGGCATTCGTTCAACTATATTGATGCACTTGTAAACCATTGAGCGTTCAAATCCCGTTTCTGTCTTGCAATACTCCTCAAAACTCTTGTACCCGAGTTCCTTGTAAAGCTTTTCATCGCGCATTATCTTAAAGCCCTTAGCCATCTGATAAAGCCCGTCCTCGACCATTTTCGCGCCGAGAACTATCTGCGCGTGAACGGTATAGGCGTATTTTGACGTGTCGGACATATAATTCCCGGGGGCTTCTTCTATCCGCGTTTCGCCGGTCTCCGCAAGCTTCAGAACCTCTTTAACTTTCGCAAGTGTTTTTTCTCCGAAATTGCGTGGATTGTGATTTGCTTCCATAGCATTTTTCAGATCCCCGAGCGTGGTCACTCCGGGGAAAGTCCTCTTTATCGCGTTGAACATACGGATATCAAAATCCGCATCGGCGATAAGCGTGTTCATATTCATTCATTGTGCTCCTCTCTATACCGTACGTGCGGCGCAGTCCCGAGATACCATTTTTCAAGCTCCGCCTTGTTCGCCTTTACCTTTTTGATACGTTCCGCGAGCATTTCAAGCTCGTTCGAGAGATTGTCTATCTCGCGGGCAATTGTAGCTCTTACTATGTCGGGAATTTCATCATGCCCGCAGGTGCTTACCTGCTTGACATTTTCCGCGGTATCTGCTATAATGGGAGTGTCAGTTATTAAAGCATCTGCTTTAATTTCAATTTCCTCTGTAGCGGTGGCCGCCGCTGCGGGGGATTTTTCTTTCATCTTGTTCCTCACTCTTGATACAGTTGAGGTGCTTACGCCGAGAATTTCGCAAATCTGAGGTATAGTCTTTCCCTCGGCGTTCATAAGTTCGATCTGCCTGATGACTTCGGGCGGTATTCTTTCTCCTCTGGGCATGTTATTCATTCCTTTCGTGTGATAGATACATTCTTCTGCGGGATAACATCTCGGTATTCCTGTGTCAAGCAGGAAGTGGCAGGCGTGTAATCCGCCGCCGCCGTTTAATGGTCGCCAGAACTTACAGCCTTTACAGCTTTCCGCCATTGCCGTCACCCTCTCTGAAATAAGTGTCGTAGTAGTCGCGGTCAAAACCCTCCGCAGTTACGCGCGGAACCTCTCTGATCTCCTCCTCGGGCGGGCTTATGATATCGAACCCGCTCACAATGAACAGATAGACAACGGCGGCATTCAGCATAATGATCGAAATACCGCTCATGAAGTCCATGGGGATCTCCCTCTCAAACATATCGGCAGCCATAAAAGCCATGATATAAGTACCTACCGCGCATATAACGCAGGTGATCTTTCTCAGGGTGTTGTTAAATCTCTTTTTCATTGTTATCTTCCTTTCTGTAACTCAATGAATTTCTTATAAGCTCCGCGAATATCTCCGCGAGAAAGTCGGTCTCGGCTTCGCTGACGGGACTGCTTTTTATCTCATGTCTGCGGAAG